>WBZL01001194.1_pt1 | contig 27803 bp, 1 predicted proteins | sample 5204291 | NCBI WGS metagenome assembly WBZL01 (sample SAMN12344345, study PRJNA552823) | activated sludge metagenome | biome: Activated sludge suspended growth; feature: Nitrification reactor; material: Wastewater; isolation source: activated sludge from nitrification reactor of wastewater treatment...
AAGACCGGCCAGCCCTACCAGGTGATCCTGCCTGCCGGTGGCTGGAAACTCTCCTTTAGCGCGGATAAGGCCTTTGCCGATAAATCCCAACTCCAATCGTTCATTGCCGCCGAGGTCAGGAAACCCTTTGACCTGACGGCCGATTATATGCTCCGGGCAAGCCTCGTAAAATCCGGCGATAATGATTTTACCCTGATCCTGGTCAGGCACCATATTGCCTCTGACGGATGGTCGGAATCAATCCTGGTAAGCGATCTGGCAGCATTGTACAGCGCGGCCAAAAACGGGCGTAAACCCGATTTGCCCGGCCTTCCCGTCCAGTACGCCGATTATGCGATCTGGCAGCGGAAACACCAGTCGGGGGCCTACCTCGAAGCGCACCTGGAATGGTGGAAAAATCACCTCCGGGAGCTGGAGCCGCTGGAACTTCCCACCGACTTTCCGCGGCCTACCATCCGAAGCACGCGGGGCGCAACTAGGCGTTTCCGGATCGATTCCGGGCTTACCAACCAACTCAAAGACCTCGCGAACAATTCAGGCGCAACCCTCTTCATGACGCTGGTTGCCGCCTATAAGGTTTTGTTGTTCAAATACAGCGGCCAGGAAGATATCTGCATCGGCACCCCGCTTGCCAACAGGAATTACAAGGAACTCGAGCCCGTGGTCGGCTTTTTCATCAATAACCTGGTATTGCGCACTTCCCTGGAGGGCGGCCCCGGATTCCGCGAGCTGCTCCAAAGGGTAAAAACCAGCACGCTCTCTGCTTTTCGGCATCAGGATGTTCCCTTTGAACAGATTGTCGATGAGATTGAAAAAAACAGGAACCTGAGCCGCAACCCCATTTTCCAGGTCACTTTTGCCATGCAGAATACGCCCGATATCCCGGAAATGGTCCTTGAAGGGCTCGACGTGAGCTTTGAGTCGTCGGCGCACAGCGCCTCGCGCTTTGATATGAATTTCTCGGTAACCGAAACCCGCCAGGGGCTGGCGGTCGCCATTGAATATTGCAGCGATCTATTCACGGAATCCAGGATCGCGGGCATGGCAACCCATTTTGAAGAACTGCTCAGGTCAGCGGTCGCCGATCCGGAAATGCCGGTGGGCCGGTTGAAGATGCTGTCGGAGGAAGAAGAACGTCAGGTAGTGTTCGGCTTCAATGAAACGGAATTCGAATTCCCGCAAGACAAGACCCTCATGGAGCTGTTCCGGGCTCAGGTTGCCGAAACCCCGGACCATATCGCCGCAGTTTTTGAGGAAAAAACCCTGACCTACCGGGAGCTGGATCGTTTGTCCAACCGGTTTGGTCATTATCTCCGTCAAAATTTCCCGATCGCACCGGATGACCGGATCGCCATCAAAATCGAACGAAGCGAATGGATGCTCGTCACCATTTTCGGCATTCTGAAAGCAGGCGGAGCTTATGTGCCCATTGATCCGGCGTTTCCGGAAGACCGGGTTGCCTTTATGCTCGAAGACAGTGCTGCCAAAGTGCTCATCGACGAGCGTGAACTGCAAAAATTCAGGACGGAACAAGCGCAGCACCCGGATACGGCGCCGGTATCGGGAACAAAGCCCGGCAATCTGGCCTATGTCATTTATACTTCAGGTTCCACAGGAAAAGCCAAAGGCGTCCAGATCGAACACCGGACCGTCGTCAGCGAGATCCTGTACCTGAAGGAAAAATTCCGGATTTCGGAAAAGGACAGGGTCTTGCAGACCGCCAACTACGTGTTCGACCCTTCGGTAGAACAGATCTTCATTGCCTTGCTGAGCGGCGCAACACTGGTACTGATCCGCAAGGAGACCCTCCTGGACAAAGACCGGATGGAGGAGATCCTGACCAAGGAACGGGTGACCTACCTCCATACCACACCGAGCCTGCTGCAGCTCATCAAACCGGGGAAATATCCAGCCCTCAGGCAGATTTCGTCGGGCGGAGAGTTTTGCACGCTGGCCCTTGCCCGCTCATGGGCTCCATACCTTCAGTTCGTCAATAAATACGGGCCGACGGAAGCCACGGTTACCTCCACCATTTATTTCTATCATCTGCCCTCAAATCCTGAATCGGAAACCAGCTTGCCGGTGGGCAGGCCGCTCGGAAACGTCAAAACCTACGTGATGGACAACTGGGGCAATCCTGTGCCGATCGGGGTTAACGGCGAGATCTGCATCGGCGGCGGCAATCTGGCCCGGGGCTATCTCAACCGGCCTGGGTTGACGGAAGAAAAATTCGTGGATTCGCCGTTCTGCCCCGGTGAACGGATCTATAAAACCGGCGACATCGGCCGCTGGCTCCCGGACGGCAACCTGGAGTTCATCGCCCGGAAAGACGACCAGGTCAAGATCCGCGGATACCGGATTGAACCCGGCGAGATCGAATCCGTCATTCAAAGCTCGGGACTGGTTGGCCAGGCGATCGTAATGTCCAGGGATGGCCGCGCCGGAGGCAAACGGCTGGTCGCTTATTTAACCCTTAAAGAAGGCGTTGATCAACAAGAGATAAAAACCTACCTGGAGGCTCGTTTACCCGAATATATGGTCCCGTCGGCCATTGTTACGCTGAATGAGTTCCCATTGACGGTCAACGGAAAGGTCGATAAAAAGGCTTTGCCCGAAGCGGATGAAACGGCAAATTCTGCTGAAAATAGCGAAGAACCCCGTACACCTGCTGAAACAGCGCTGGCCGCCATCTGGAAAGAAACCCTGAAGATAGACCAGGTCGGAATCAAGGACAGCTTCTTCGAACTTGGCGGCCATTCCCTGCTGGCCATGCGGGTGATCTCGGCGGTAAGGCATAAAATGAAACTGGAAGTCAGGGTCCGCGATATTTTCACCCATCCGACCCTAGAGGGCTTTGCGCGGCAACTGGATACGCTCCGGCAAGAAAACGCCCTGCCGCCGATCGGCAGTACAACCCGGCCGAAGCAAATACCTTTGTCCTATGCCCAGGAGCGGTTGTGGTTCATCGATCAGTTTGAAGGAAGCGTTCATTATCACCAACCGACCGTAATGCGCATTGCCGGCAAGCCGGATCCGAAAATCCTCCGGGCAGCTTTTACCGCCCTCATCGAGCGGCACGAAGTGCTCAGGACCGTGATCAAAACGGATGACGGCCGCCCATACCAGGAAGTGATTCCGGCCGGATCCTGGCAATTGGAGCATACCGCCATGTTCAATGCCCGTGACGATGAATCCCTTAACCATTTCATTGTAACCGAGATCAACCGACCGTTTGATCTGTCTGCCGACTTTATGCTCCGGGCCCACCTGATCAGCATTGAGGAAGACTTACACCTGCTGGTGGTGGTGATGCACCATATTGCATCCGACGGTTGGTCCCAACCAATCCTGGTAAAGGACCTGATGGAGCTTTACAGCGCCGGGTTGGAGGTTCGCACCCCCAGCTTACCGGCTCTCCCGGTACAGTATGCGGATTTCGCGGTGTGGCAAAGGGAACATTACGGAGGGAAATACCTGGCGGAGCAATTGGATTGGTGGGCGGAACACCTGCGCGGAATCGAACCGATAGAACTGCCTTGCGATTTTAACCGCCCTCCGGCCCTGACCATGAAAGGCAGTTCCCTGGGATTCCAACTGGATCAGAACCTATCCGGGCAGTTAAAGACTTTGGCCGTCCGGTCGGATGCGTCCTTGTTTATGACCTTGCTGACCGCATTCAACGTCTTGTTGTACCGGTACAGCGGACAGGAGGATATCTGTGTGGGTACGCCGGTGGCCAACCGCGACCGAAAGGAGATCGAGTCCCTGGTCGGCTTTTTCATCAACAACCTGGTATTGCGTACCAATCTGGAAGGCGATCCCGGATTCCTTGAGCTGTTGAGCAGGGTGCGGCAGGAGACGCTTGCTGCATTTGCCCGCCAGGATGCCCCGTTTGAACAAATTGTCGAAAGGGTGGAAAACCAGCGCGACCTCAGCAGAAGTCCGCTTTTCCAGGTGGTCTTTATGATGCAGGGCGCCGACGAAGCGCCTGAATTGAAACTGGGGAACCTGGATATCACCTTTGAACCGCCGGGGCAAAACCTTACGCGGTTCGAGCTGACCTTTTCCGTGGATGAAGGCCCGGAAGGGTTGCGGCTGGGCATTTCTTACAGCACCGATCTCTTTTCCCGGGATTCTATCGCCAGGATGGGTGAACACTTCATTGCATTGCTCAGGTCCATCGCCGCCAGCCCCGGGGAGAAAATCAGCCGGCTTAATCTGTTGACCGAAGCGGAAAAAAATCAATTGCTGTCGGAATTCAACACGGCCGAAGTGGAAATCCCGGAAGGCAGTACCCTGGTCGACCTCTTCAGGGAGCAGGCCGAAAAGACACCGGATTCAACAGCGGTCGTTTGCCGGGACAGAGAGCTTTCGTACAGGGAATTTGATGCCGAAACCAACAAAATCGGGGCTTTCCTGCGGAAATCCGGCTTGCGGGAGGGTTCGCTGGCGGCCGTTTGCATCGATAATCCGTTTGATATGGTCCTGGCCATATGGGGCGTTCTGAAGGGCGGCGGCACCTACCTCCCGCTGGATCATGAGAACCCGGCAGATCGGATCAACGCCATCCTCGACAATGCCGGCGTCGACTTTGCTGTCGTCAATGCCCGCACTGCCGGCCTGATCCGGCAAAGACCGGGTCTTGCAATCATCGTAATCGATGACTGCCGGGAAGCGATCGCTTCAGCAGCGGATGAAGAAATTGAATTATCCCTCACGCCGGAAAGTCTGGTCTACGTGATCCATACCTCAGGTTCGACGGGCGTTCCGAAAGGGGTGATGCTCAGCCACAGGAATGTCATTGATCACTTGTACGGCTTTTTCTCCAGGGTAACCTTCCGGGCAAGCCGCACCTTTGCCATCATGTCGACCCTCTCAGCCGATCTTTCCAAGACCGTTCTATTCGGAGCGCTGATCACTGGCGGGACCATACACCTCATCGAAAAAGAAACATATACCGACGCCGGTAAAACACACGAATATTTCCGAAAAAACAGCATCGATTTTATCAAGCTGGTACCGTCCCACTGGCTGGCCCTTGAAAATGAGGAAGGTGTCCTGATCCCGAACCGGACAATTGTATTCGGGGGAGAGGTCCTCTCTCCTGAGATCCTGCAAAAAATAAAATCAGCCGCTCCTGCGCTGGAGATCATCAACCATTACGGACCAACAGAGGTGACCATCGGGAAGGTTTGTTACCGGGTAGACCTGGAGGCCGTACCGGATAAAACGCCGATCGGCAAGCCTTTCTGCAATACCAGGCTATACGTGGTTGACCGGCATATGGCCTTGTGCCCGGTCGGCGTGCCCGGCGAGTTGCTGATCGGCGGGACAGGCGTCTCCAAAGGCTATATCAACCGGCCCGAACTGACATCGGAACGGTTCATCAAAGACCCGTTCAGCGAACGAGAAGATGAAATCGTGTACCGCTCCGGCGACCTGATCCGGTGGCTGCCGGACGGCAACCTGGATTTTATCGGCCGGGTGGACGACCAGGTCAAGATCCGGGGATACCGCATCGAACTGGGCGAAATCAATACCGTCCTCCGGCAGGCGCCCGCAGTGGGGCATTGCGCGGTACTGGCCAAGGCGGGCCCGGATGGGCAAAAACGCCTCGTTGCCTACGTTGCTGCCGACAAAACCCAGGCCGCAACACTTGAAAGGCCGTCAATCATGACCTTCCTCAGGGCCAGGCTGCCGGAATATATGGTGCCGACCGTTCTGGTAGAAATGGATAAGATCCCGCTCAATGCAAACGGTAAAATTGACAGGAGGTCTTTGCCGGATCCCTTTGCCGAAACCCTCCACCAGGATGATTTTGTGCCTCCGGGCAACAAAACCCAGGAACAGCTGGCCGGGATCTGGAAAGGGCTGCTGGGAATGGAGCGGGTCGGCATACACGACAATTTCTTTGAGATCGGCGGCCACTCTCTCCTGGCGATGCGGGTGATCACTGCCATCAGAAAACAATTTTCCCTGCATGTTCCGATCAAGATCATTTTCAAGTATCCCAGCATAGCCGAATTGGAAGAATACATTCTGCTGATGAAAGAAAGTGAGAGCGAATTGAACTTTGAGACATCGGAAGTCCTGGAATTGTAAAACTATTTTCTCGCCTGTTCTGATCAAGTTAATATCATGGAAGTAAAAACCAATGTTGTTTCTCTGTTGAGGAAAGCACTGGAAAACGGCCTTTCGGTTTTTCAGGAAGAACAGAAACTGAAAATCAAGGTTGCTCAGGGCATTGTACCTGATCCGGAGATTATTGGGTTGCTCAAGGCCAATAAAGAAGAAATCATTGCCTTTTTGAAGGATGGAATGGGCGGAGCGGAGGATATGAAAACCTTTGGGGAACCGATCCTTCCCATCGATCGCAGCAACCCGGATCAAAGAATCCCGCTTTCCTTTTCACAGGAACAATTGTGGTTCATTGACCAGCTTGGCGGAAGCATGCAGTACCACCAGCCTTTGGCGCTCCGCATTAAGAACCGGCTGGACAAACAGATTCTGGAAGAATCGCTCCTGGCCCTGGTCGACCGCCATGAAACGCTCCGCACTGTCGTGAAATCAGAGGATGGCCGGCCCTATCAGGAAATTATGCCGTCGGAAGGGTGGACGATGGCTTACTCGGAAGGAGACGCTTTCCGGGACGAACAATACCTTGTTGAATTCATCGAATCCGTTTTCAACCAACCATTCGACCTTGGCCGGGATTACATGTTCAGAGCGCATTTGATCCGTTGCGGAGAGGACGACAATGTACTGGCCTTGGTGATGCACCATATTGCCTCCGACGGTTGGTCAAAATCCATTCTGGTAAATGACCTGATTGAGATCTATGCCGCCCGGCAGGAAGGCAGGCGTCCGGCTCTGCCGCCTTTGAAGATCAATTATGCCGATTTTGCCTTCTGGCAGCGCAACCGGCTTTCCGGAGACGTACTGGAATCCAAACTGGGATGGTGGGAAAGCCAACTGAAGGGAGTCGAAACCATCCGTTTGCCGTACGATTTCCAACGGCCCGCCACGCACAGCGCACGGGGCGCGGTTACCCAACTCCGGATTGAAAAGGACCTGGCCGACGACCTTAAGGCCTTGTCCATTGAGCGGGAAACGACCCTTTTCATGACCCTGCTCACGGCTTTCAATACCTTGCTGCACCGGCTTACCGGCCAGGAGGACATCTGTGTCGGTACCCCCCTCGCCAACCGGAATCAGGAAGAACTGGAACCCATCGTGGGCTTTTTTGTCAATTCCCTTGCCTTGCGCAACAACCTGGGCGGCGACCCGCGCTTCAGCGAACTGCTTCAAAAAGTAAAATCCGCTGCCTTATCCGCTTTTGCCAACCAGGAAGTGCCGCTGGAACAGATCGTCCGAAAGATAGAACCCGAGCGCAGCCTCAATCGCAATCCGGTTTTCCAGGTCATGTTTGTCATCCAGAACATACCTGAAATACCGGACCTCGAACTGGGCGACCTCAGTTTGTCGCCGGTCAGAACAGGCCATGAATATTCAAAATTTGATCTGGTTTTCTCCGCTAACGACAGCCCGATGGGCCTGTTCTTCGATATCGTTTATTGCAGGGATCTTTTCCTGGAAGAAACCGTAAAAAGAATGGCGGGCAATTTCAGGCAACTGCTCAGATCCGTTGTATCCGACCCGGATCAACGCATCTCAAATCTTTCCATTATTTCGGATGAAGAGAAAGTCGCTACCTTCCGCAAATCCATCGGTACTGAAACATCTTATCCTGCAGATAAAACCCTCATTGACCTTTTTTACCACCAGGTTGACGAAAACCCCGATGAAATTGCACTGGTTTTTGACGGGAAGGTCCTGACCTATTCCGACCTCGACCAACAATCCAACCGCCTGGCAAATTGCCTGCTGACCAAAGGCGTCAAACCGCAGGATAGGGTAGGGCTGCTGTCAACCAGGGGAATCGAAATGATCACCGGCATCCTGGCGATCCTGAAGTGCAGGGGCGTTTATGTCCCCCTCAACCTGGAATACCCGGCGTCAAGGTTAGCTTTTATGCTGCAGGATGCCGCTGCGGACCTCGTTGTGGCTTCCGATACCGCATTGGTGGAAAAATTCGACCTTCCCCAGGTAGAAATCATCGATACCAGGGCGGCTGCTTCCTGTTCCCCGGACCGGCGAGCGTGCCAGTCTGCCTCCGGCGATGGGGTTTATATCATGTACACGTCCGGCACGACCGGTACGCCGAAAGGCACCTTGGTCAGCCAGCAAAACGTCCTGAAACTCGTTCACGAACCAGGTCCGATCGCCGTAAAACCCGGAGACAGGGTGCTGCAATGGTCAAATTTTGCATTCGACGGCTCGGTTTACGACATATTCTGTTCGCTGCTGAACGGGGCTTCTCTCCATCTTGTCAGCGAGGATGCCGTTTCGGATCCGGGAAAACTGACTGCAGTCCTGCAAGAACAAAAAATCACCGTTTGGTTTGTAACAACGGCCTTGTTCAACGCCATGGTCGATTTTGACCCGGCCGGGCTGAAAGGGCTCCGGAAATTGCTGTTCGGGGGAGAGCTGGTTTCGATCCCACACGCCAGGAAGGCGTTCAATGTTTTGGGTCCCGGCAAGCTGGTGCACGTCTACGGCCCTACTGAGACCACGGTGTACTGCACTTATTACCCGATAGACAGTATGGCATCCGGCAAGGTTCCTATCGGCAAGCCGCTCTCCAACTCTTCGGTATACATACTTGACAAGGCCGGCAACCTTGCCGGAACCGGGGTTGCCGGTGAGATCCTGATCGGCGGTCACGGCGTGAGCGAAGGGTATATCAACCGGCCGGAACTGACCGCCCAAAAATATATTTCCGCCCCGTTCAGATCACCTTTCGGCCAGAGGCTCTATAAGTCGGGCGACATAGGGGTCCTGATGAACGACGGCAATATCGACTTCATTGGTCGCCGCGACGCTCAGTTAAAGATCCGGGGATACCGGATTGAATTGGGTGAAATAGAATCCGTTCTTCAGGATTGCCCGCAAGTCGCCCGGTGTACCGTAATCGCCGGCGAGGATGGATCGGGTGCGAAGAAACTGGTTGGGTATTACGTTCCGCATTTGGAGATTGATGCTGAACCGGCGGGCGCAAACGAAGCGATCCGGGCCTATCTGAAAAACCGCTTGCCCGATTATATGATTCCGGCATTCCTGATCCCGTTGGACCATCTTCCGCTGAATCCGAACGGAAAAGTGGACCGAAATGCGCTTCCCGGTTGGGAAGACCTTTCCGTTGCCGGCGATATCAGGATTATGCCCCGCACCGCAACAGAGATCAAAGTCGCTGAAATCTGGGAAACCCTGCTGCATCTTAAAAACATCAGCGCAAACGACAATTTCTTTGAGATCGGCGGCCATTCCCTGCTGGCCATGCGGGTCATTGCCGCGGTCCGCAAAAATCTGGGCCGGGAGTTGAAAGTAAAGGACGTTTTTACCCATACTACCGTTGCCGGCCTCGCTTCCCGGCTGGACAGCCTGGCCGGGACCATTTCCCGACCGCCCATCGTGCCCGGCGACCGCCCGGAGCAAATACCGCTTTCTTTTTCCCAGGAACGCCTCTGGCTCGTCGACCAGCTCGAAGGAAGCGTTCACTATCATATACCGCAATTATTCAGCATTGGCGGAAAATTGAATGAGGACGCCCTTGAATGCGCCTTCGCCGATCTGGTCGACCGGCATGAGATCCTCCGGACGGTCTATTCATTGGAAAAAGGCCGGCCGGTACAGAAAATCCTGGATGCCGGAAAATGGCGCATGACCGTCCTCGACCGGCAAAGCCCGGACGCCGGGCCGGCAGGAGAAGACTGGATCGCAGCATCCGTGAAGAAGCCTTTTGACCTCGCCGCTGATCACATGCTCAGGGTCTGGTTGATGAAGAAAGCCCCGGATCAATATGATCTCCTGATCGTATTGCACCACATAGCTGCCGACGGTTGGTCGATCCCCATTCTGATGAGGGAACTGACGGCCTGTTACCGGGCCCGGATCCAGGGACAAACCCCAAACCTGGCGCCCTTGCAGGTTCAATACGCCGATTACGCAGTCTGGCAGCGAAAACACCTTACGCCGCCTCAACTGGAGGAGCAACTGACCTATTGGGTGAATCAGCTGGCAGGGGCCCCGCCGCTTCAATTGCCGCTTGATTTTCCGCGCCCTGCCGTTCGGTCTGCCCGCGGTGCGGTAACAAGCCTGTTGATCCCCGATACCCATTTTCAGGAACTGGCCGCCATATGCAGAAATGAGGAAGTAACGCTTTTCATGCTCCTGACAGCTGCTTTAAAGGTCCTGCTTTACCGGTACACCGGCCAAACGGACATTTGCATAGGAACCTCTGTGGGCAACCGCGGAAGCCAGGAGGCCGAACCCTTGATCGGTTTTTTCATCAATACACTGGCACTGCGGTCCCGGTTCGGGGATAAACCTACCTTCAGGGAGTTCCTCAACAGGACAAAATCCAATTGTCTGGATGCCTTTGCCCGGCAGGAAGCGCCGTTTGAGCAGGTGCTGGAACGGGTCGCCCCCGAACGCGTTCCGGGAAGGAATCCGCTGTTCGACGTCATGTTCATCCTCCAGAATGCCTCCGGCCCCGGAAATTCCGCCGACCTGAACGAAGGCGGGCTCGGGGAACTGACGATGACAGCGGAGGACCGAGGCATCGCAAACAGCAAATTCGATCTGGCCATCACCGCCACCGAAACTCCGGACGGCCTGTCGCTAAAAGCAATCTACAATCCCGATTTGTTTCAGGAAGAGAGTATGACGGGCATGATGGACCATTTCGGGAATTTGCTCGGCAGGCTTAAGGACCACCTCGACCAGCCGGTAAGCGCTATTGATATATGCTCAGCCGGCGAAAAAGCAGCCCTCCTTCAAAGATCAAAGCCTGCTCCTGTGTCTTTTCACGGGCCGCAAACCCTGCTGGATCAATTCGAAGCCCAGGCCGCCAAAACGCCTGACAACCCGGCGGCCGTTTTCGAGGGGGCCGCATTATCCTACAAAGAGCTCGACGAGAAGGCCAACCGGTGGGCGCATTTCCTTTCAGCCAGAGGAGTCGGCAAAGGCGATATTGTCGGTATCTCCCTGCAGCGATCCCTGGATATGATCACCGCAGTGCTGGCCGTATTTAAAACGGGAGCGGCTTATTTGCCGATCGATCCGGATTTTCCCGAAACCAGGATCGCCTTCATGCTGAAAGATGCAGGGGTAAAGTACGTCCTGACACATCATTTGCACCGCGACCGCTTCACCGGAAGTCCGCTTGCAGGGCTCTTTGCCATGGACCGCGATCTGGCAGCCGGTCAGCCGTCCGACAAACCGGGGCCGGGTCCTAACCCGGACGATGCCGCCTACGTGATTTATACTTCAGGGTCGACAGGCCGCCCCAAAGGGGTTATCATGGACCACGCAGGTGTGGTCAATCAGGGGTACTGGGCCATCGATTTCCTGGAGTTGAAGTCCTCAGACGTGGTTATACAGAAAACATCGTTTTGTTTCGATCCTTCCGTCTGGGAATTTTTCTGGCCCCTGTCCGCAGGCGGGCAGATCTGTTTCGCAGGGCCCGGCCTGGAAGGCGACAGCCGTCACCTGGTCGCGACCATTGAAAAGCATAAGGTAACGATCATTTGCCTGGTACCCTCCATGTTATCGGCATTCCTGGAAGATCTGGCTCCCGGAGAATGCAGCAGCTTGAGGATCATTATTTGCGGAGGAGAAGTCCTTCATAAAAGCCAGTTGATCCTGTGCAGGCAAAAACTGCCCCGGGTCAAGGTCAGGAACATGTACGGCCCTACCGAAGCTGCCATACACGTAACCTGCTGGCCTGTACCCGAAAATCTCGATCGGACGGATGTGATACCGATCGGCAAACCGTTGCCGAATGTCCGGATCTATATCCTCAATGATGACCTTCAGCTGAACCCGGAAGGAATAGCCGGCGAGCTTTGCATCGGCGGCATCCAATTGGCCCGCGGGTATCTCAACCGGCCTGAACTGACACGCGAAAAATTTGTGCGCCTGTCGATTGAAGACGGCGGGGAATCGGTGATTTACCGGACAGGCGACCTCGCCCGCTGGCTTCCTGATGGTGACATAGAATACCTGGGCAGGAAGGACAACCAGCTGAAAATAAACGGATTCAGGGTTGAGTTGGAGGAAGTCGAATACCTCCTGGGGAAAACCCCGGGCATCAGATCTGCCGTAGTTGTAGCGCGCAAAGATCCATTCGGCCACAACCGCCTGATCGCATATGTCATTCCTGATAACAAATTTGATAAAGCCGCGGCGGAAACCCACCTGCGGGATATGGCGCCGGCTTATATGACCCCTTCGATATGGGTTCAGTTGGAGGCATTCCCGCTTGGAACAACCGGCAAGGTTGACCGGCATGCACTTCCGGAGCCGGACCTCCGCCAACTGGTGGAAAACAATTATGTCCCGCCGGGCAGCGACAGTGAAATCATCCTGGTCGGGATTTTCAGTGAACTCCTTCACCTGGAAAAAGTCGGCATAAAGGACAACTTCTTCGAGATCGGCGGCCATTCATTGCTGGCAGTCAGGGTTATTTCGGCGATCAGGGAAAAAATGAACCGGGAAATCAAGGTCCGGGATCTCTTTACCTGGCCGACCGCAGAAAGCCTTGCCCTCCACCTGCAATCCACCGGCCCGGAAACCGGTTTGCCCCCGCTGAAAAAGGCGGAACCCAGACCGGAAAGGATCCCGCTGTCTTATTCCCAGGAACGCCTTTGGTTTGTGGACCAATTGCGCGGCAGCGTACAGTTTCACCAGGCTACGGTTTTGCAGCTGAACAACGAATTGGACAGGAACGTGCTGGAGCAAGCATTGAAAGCCTTGGTCAGCCGGCATGAATCCCTTCGCTCGGTGATCCGTTCGGAAGACGGGCAACCCTACCAGGCGGTACTCGGCCCGCAATCCTGGCGCATGGAATATTCAGACTTTTCAGGATCTGCGGACAGGGCCGACATCCAGGGGCTGATCGATGAGGTTGTAAACCGGCCCTTTGAGTTGGATGCCGACTACATGCTCCGGGCCCACCTGGTCCGGCAAGCTCCGGGAGAGCACCTGCTGATCCTGGTCATCCACCATATTGCCTCCGACGGGTGGTCTGACGCCGTCCTGGTTGAAGACCTGACCGAACTCTACCGGGCATACCTTGGTTCCGGTTTGCCGGACCTGCCCGAACTCCCGGTTCAATACCCCGATTATGCCATATGGCAAAGAGAACACATCGCCGGCAAGTACCTGGAAGATCAGCTCGCCTGGTGGAAGGAACAACTTGCAGGCCTGGAGCCATTGGAAATCCCGATTGATTTCCCCAGGCCGGCCAGGCAGAGCAACCGGGGCGACACCTATGGTTTTTCGGTTGAAAATCAATTGCTCCGCGAATTGAAGGCATTATCGCTCCAATCGGAAGCGACCCTCTTCATGACCCTGCTGTCGGCATTGAAGATCCTGCTCGCCCGGTACGCCGGCAAGGAAGACATTTGTGTCGGCACTTCACTGGCCAATCGAAACCATAAATCACTTGAGCGGCTTGCCGGATTTTTTGTCAACAATCTGGTGCTGCGGACGCAAATCGAGCCGGGGTCTACGTTCCGCGGAGTGCTGGAGCAGGTGAGATCGACCGTATTATCGGCCTTTGCGCACCAGGATGTTCCTTTTGAAAAAATAGTCGACCTGGTAGAAACCGGCAGAAACCTGAATCGCACGCCCGTTTTTCAGGTGTTGTTCACGCTCCACAACACCCCGGAAGTTCCGGTGCTTGAATTTGACAACCTGCACCTTTCCCCGGTTTCAAGCGGGCAGAAAAGAACGCTTTACGATCTGTCATTTTACCTCAGGGAAACCCCTGCGGGCTTGCAGGTCAGCATTGTGTACTGTACCGACCTCTTTTCCAGGGGAACCATTGAATCCATCGCCAATCATTTTCATAATCTACTCCGGTCCGCAGCGTCCATGCCGGACCATCAAATCGAGGAATTGTCCATGATCTCCGAACAAGAAGCCGTTAACCTGATGCAAGGATCGGCATCCGCCGAAAAGTCACCCTATGATAACACGTTTGTCAATCTGTTTGAAGAACAGGCGGCCAGGACGCCGGAAAGTCCGGCAGTCGTATTTGAGGCTGCAACCTGGACCTACTCCGAACTGAATGAGCGGGCCAACCGGATTGCCTGGTACCTGAAAGATGAATTCAACATCCGGCCCAATGATCTGGTCGGCATGGCAATGGACGGCTCCCACTGGGCGGTGGCCGCCATTATCGGGATCCTGAAAACAGGTGCGGCCTATGTACCCGTCAACATCGAATTCCCTGCGGAAAGAATCCGTTACATGATCGAAGACACCCGGATGAAAGCGCTGGCGTTGCATAAAGATCGCAGCGTTGACCTTGCCGGGTTTGAATCCTTGTTTTTTAATGTGCAGGATGCTGCCAGCGGGGATACCGATACAACCAGGACCGCTAACCCTGAGGATGTGACTTACCCGGATCATCGGATTTATGTCATTTATACTTCCGGGTCCACCGGCGCTTCCAAAGGTGTGGAAATCACCCACCGCAATCTTTCCAATTACCTTTCCGGATTGCTGGACAAGGTCGACATTCAATCCTGCAGATCTTTTGGCCTGATGTCGACCCTATCCGCCGATCTGGGCAATACCGTTTTGTACGGTGCGTTGGGTACCGGGGGCGCCCTCCACGTTTTTTCAAGAAAAACGCTGACCGATGCCTCCGCCATCCAGGCTTATTTCAAAGAAAACCCGATCGATTGCATTAAAATAGTACCCTCGCATTGGCGCGCCCTGGAAACCGACTCGGGCCTGTTGTTGCCTGCGCGAACCATCATCTTCGGAGGCGAATCCCTCACCGTTGACATACTGGAAAAGATCCGCCGCTCAAACCCGGCGCTTGAAGTGATCAACCATTACGGCCCGACAGAGGCCACAATCGGGAAAGTCCTTCACCGGGTCAACCTTGCCGCCAATTATAACACGGTGCCGATCGGACGACCCTTTTCGCAAGCCAGGGCTTATGTGGTCGATCAGCACCTGAAACTTTGTCCGCCAGGCGTGCCCGGTGAATTGCTGCTTGGCGGGGAAGGGGTTGCAAAAGGGTATTTCAACCGCCCCGAGCTGACCAGGGCCAAGTTCATAAAAGACCCGTTCAGCCCGAACGAACAGGACAAGGTTTACCTGACCGGCGACGTGGTCAGGCAGCTTCCCGACGGAAACCTGGAGTTCATTGGCAGAAAAGACGATCAACTAAAAATAAGGGGTTACCGGGTCGAATTGGGAGAGATCGAGCACGCCTTGAACGCCTCGCCGATGGTCAACGGCTGTGTGGTATTGGGTAAGACCGATACAAGCGGGAACATCAACCTGGTGGCTTATATCGTCCCGGAAAACGGATTTGAAAGGGCTGAACTGCAGGCCTACCTCGGAACAATACTCCCGGATTATATGATCCCTTCCATTTGGATGGAGCTGGCGCAATTGCCGCTGACCGAAAACGGGAAAATTAACAGGAAAGCCCTTCCGGAGCCCGTTTTTACAACTTCATCGGATGCTGAATTTGTGGCGCCCCGGACAGAAACAGAAAAAATACTGGCCGAGATCTGGTGCAAACTGTTGAAATTAGACAACGTCGGCATCCACGATCATTTCTTCGAGATCGGCGGACACTCCCTGCTGGCCATCCGGGTCATTTCCGCCATCCGCAAAGCTTTTAGCCAAAAACCCGACCTGGAGGATATCTTTTCTTACCCCACGATAGCCGAATTGGCGGAATTTCTTCAAAACAAGCAAAACCCGGATACCCTCCCGGCCGTAACTGCCGGCCCAAGACCGGAAAAAATACCATTGTCGTTCGCACAGGAACGGCTCTGGTTCACCGACCAACTCGGTGGCAGCGTTCAATACCACATGCCCTCGGTATTGCGGCTGAGGAACAAGCTGGATATCACCGTACTGGAAGAAGCCCTCGGCGATCTGGTGCGCCGCCACGAGGTATTGCGGACGGTCTTCAAATCGGAAAACGGGGAACCGTTCCAGGTTGTACTCCCGGCGGATAACTGGAAAATGACCTTCAGCGAACCCGAAAGCGCCGGTGACGAAGGGCAACTCAGGCAATTAATACTCGAGCAGGTCAATACCCCGTTTGATCTGGCCACCGACTTCATGCTTCGGGCCCACCTGTTCAAATGCGGCGAAGAAGAACATCGCCTGGTATTGGTGCTGCACCATATAGCCGCCGACGGTTGGTCCATTTCCTTGCTGGTCAGCGATCTGATGGAATTGTACAGCGCCAGGCTGGAGCGCAGGCCTTCCAGATTGCCGGACCTCCCGATCCAATACGCCGATTATGCCGTATGGCAACGGTCCCATTTATCGGGTGAAGTGCTGGCGTCTCAGCTCGATTGGTGGGTCGCCGGATTGAAAGGCCTGGAACCCCTTTCGCTGCCGACCGATTTTCCGCGGCCGGCGATCCAGAGCACCCGTGGCGACAGCATGGGCTTCCGGATCGAAAAAGACCTGACGGATCAATTGAAAGCGGCGGCGTTGGAGGCTGACGTTACCTTGTTCATGTTGCTCCTTTCGGCGTACAAGGTAATGCTCTCCCAATACAGCGGTCAAACCGATTTCTGCATCGGAGCGCCGCTGGCAAACCGGGACCAGAAAGAAGTGGAAAACCTGGTCGGATGTTTTCTCAACGCCCTGGTCCTGCGAACCGACCTGTCCGGCAATCCGCGCTTTAGCGACCTGCTCCAAACCGTCAAATCAAATACCCTGGCCGCATTCAATCACCAGCAGGTCCCGTTTGAGCAAATTGTGGACCGGGTGGAATCGGACCGGAGCCTCAGCAGAAGCCCGGTTTTCCAGGTGCTTTTTTCCATGCGGAACACCCCGGAAGTGCCTGACCTGCAACTGGGAGAATTGCAGCTGAAGGCCGAACCTTCCGGTCAGCAGATCTCCCAATTGGATCTCGCCTTTTATGTCAGGGAAAGCCCCGGCGGGTTGGACATTTCCATCCTGTTCTGCACGGACCTGTTCTTGCCGGAAACCATTGAACGAATGGCGCGCCATTTTACCAGGTTGCTGGAAAGCATTGTTTCCAATCCGGACCATCCCATTGACGAACTTGAATTGCTGACAGCCCGGGAAGCCGATCTGCTGTTGAACGAATTCAACAACACAGCGGCGCCCTATCCCGATAACCGGTCCATCGTCAGCCTGTTTGAAGAGAAAGCGGCCCTTTATCCCGAAAAAACTGCCGTCACCTTCCAGAACAGGGCCCTGACCTACAGCCAGCTGGACGACCAGGCCGCCAAACTGGCTGCCTATTTGAAAGCCACGTATCAGCTCGGTCCGGACGACCTGGTAGGCGTCATGACCCCAAGATCCGAGTGGGCGATCATCGCCTGCCTGGGCATTCTGAAGGCAGGTGCGGCATTTGTTCCGATTGACATCAACCTTCCAAAGGATCGCAAATCCTTCCTCATGGAAGATACCGGCATAAAAGCGCTGATCGCGCATTCGGACAATCTTTACGATCTGATTACCGGCGGGTTCAATATCCCGGTTTTTGCCATTGACATGCAACTGGGAACGCTAACGGACCGGCTTCCTGAGGAAGCTTCAAAAGAAATTCTTTTGGATCAGCTGGCGTACGTCATTTATACATCCGGCTCAACCGGGAACCCGAAAGGGGTGCTTATCGAGCACCAAAGCATAAAAAATACGATCCTTTCTCAAATCAAGGATTTCGGGATCACGGAAGGCGACAGGTGCCTGCAATTCTATGCGCTTTCATTTGATGCCTCCATACTCGAGATCTTTACGGCCCTGCTGGCCGGAGCCCGGTTGTGCATTATCGGTCAGGACGACCGGACAAATCCATCGAGATTATATGCCTTCCTCCGGGAGCAGGGCATAACAATCGGCAGCATTCCCCCCGCATATCTCAATGAGCTGAACATGAATGAGCTTGAGAGCATGCGGACGTTGTTCACCGGCGGAGAGTCCGCTGCTCCCGACCGCATCAGGAAATTCCTCGAATGGGGCAATTACATCAATTCCTACGGCCCGACGGAAGCCGGCATCTGCGCAACCGTTTTCCGGATCGACCGGGGCGGTGAATTGCCTTACGCCAATATTCCCATCGGGCGGCCGATCGATAATGCGCAGGTTTATACCCTGAATGCAGCCGGAAAACAAACCCCCATCGGCGTACCCGGTGAATTGTACATCGGCGGCGCCGGTTTGGCGCGGGGCTATCTCAACAATGAGGAATTGACCAGGATCAGCTTTGCATATGCCGACCCGGCAGGGAAAGGCCCGATGAGATTATACAAAACAGGCGACCTTGCCCGATTTTTACCCGATGGCAACCTGGAATTCCTGGGCAGAAGGGATAACCAGGTCAAAATAAGGGGCCACCGGATCGAATTGGGCGAAATAGAGGCGGCGCTGAACGCCCACCCTGCTGTCAGGAGTTGCGCAGTGATAACCGCCGCAGGCCCATCCGGAAACCTGCAGCTGGCAGCCTATATCGTCCCGGCCGGCGAATACAACAAGCCGGCCTTGCAAGCCCACCTGATCTCCCGCCTGCCGGATTACATGGTTCCTTCCTACTGGACAAAAATGGACCAGCTTCCGCTTACGGAAACCGGAAAAGTGAATAAATCGGCCTTACCGACTCCCGATGCTTCCGGTCAGATCGACCAGGAATACACCGCGCCGCGCAACCGGACCGAAGAGATCCTGGCCGGGATCTGGGCTGATCTGCTGAAGGTAGAAAAAGTGGGCATCCATGACAATTTCTTTGCACTGGGAGGGCATTCCCTCCTGGCTGTCAGGCTGCTTTCACTTGTACGCGATAATTTCTCACTCGACATTCCGCTTAAGGTCGTTTTTGAATTCCCGACCATCGGTGAATTCCAAAAGTACATTGCACTCCAGCAAAATGACACCGACGGAGGGCAGCAGGAAGACTCGGAAGTATTCGAATTGTAAACACACCAGGCACCCCGTCCAATTCCGGTAATATGACGACTACCGATCAGAAAAACATCGTTGATCTTTTAATCAGGGCAAAAGAGAAAGGCATTACCGTCTTTCTTGAAGAGGAGAAGCTGAAAATACGCGTTTCCCGCAATGCGCCGGGTGATGAGGAAATGCTGGGCATGCTCAAATCGGAAAAAACGCGGATTCTGGCGTTCCTGGGTCGCGACGATAACCCGGAAGAAAAAGCCATCCTTCCCGCCGATCGGTCTGCCGGACCGCTACCGCTTTCTTACGCCCAGGAGCGGTTATGGTTCATCGACCGTTTGCAGGGCAGCGTACAGTATCATCTTCCCACGGTTCTCAGGCTTAAGAACAAAATCGACCCGGGCGCACTTGAGCGGGCGTTGAGGGCTTTGCTGGAGCGCCATGAGGTGCTGCGGACCAGGATTGCCGAACAGGACGGAAACCCGTTCCAGGAGGTCTTGCCGGCATCCGGATGGAAGCTTGATTACATAACACAAGGGGCTATCCCCCAAGGAGAAATAGCAGCCCGCATTGCTGAGCTGATAGAGCAACCTTTTGATCTTTCCAGCGATTATATGTTGCGCGCGCACCTCATAGAACGGAGCGCAGAAGACTTCACCCTGGTCCTGGTCCTGCATCATATTGCCACCGACGGTTGGTCAAACAGCATCCTGGTCAGAGACCTGACGGCCCTGTACCGGGCTGAGACAGACGGCAAACCGGCAAAGCTCCCCAAACTCCCGGTCCAATACGCCGACTATGCCGTATGGCAGCGGTCGCCCGCTCAGGAGGCGGTCATGGCTTCGGGTTTGGATTGGTGGGCAGAGCAACTGAAAAACACCGAACCGCTCCAGTTGCCGCTCGATTTTCCCCGGCCTGCGGTACAGAGCGTCAGGGGCGAAGGTGTAATCCTGCGGTTGGGTAAAACACTGAGCGATAAGCTGAAGGCACTCGCCCTGGAAACGGAAACCACGTTGTTCATGACCCTGGCTGCAGCCTTTAAAGTGCTGCTTTACAGGTATTGCGGGCAGGATGACATCTGCATCGGCACGCCCGTTGCCAATCGCCGTCAAAGGGAGATAGAGCACCTTGCTGGGTTCTTTGTCAACACACTTGCTTTGAGGTCGGATCTGGGCGGCAATCCGGAATTCCGGACCCTGTTGAGGAAGGTCAGGGAAAATTGCATCGGAGCTTTCGAAAGACAAAGCATTCCGTTTGAGCAAATTGTGGACAGGGTAGGGGCGGAGCGGTCACTGAGTTCCAACCCCTTATTCCAGGTGATGTTTATTCTGCAGAATGCGCCCCAATCCGACGGTTTAAAATTGGGCGACCTGGCCCTGGAAGGGGAATCGGTGGAGCGTACGACCACGTTGTTCGACCTCATTTTCTCCGTAAATGATTCGCCCGCCGGGTTGTATGTGAAAATGATCTATTGCAAAGATCTTTTCCGCCGTGCGACGATTGAGCGGATGGGCCGCCATTTCAGCAACCTGCTGGAAAACATTGCCGCCACCCCGGATCAAAATATCGGTTACCTGAACATGCTGGATCCCGAAGAGAGGAAACTGGTGCTCAAGGTTTTTAACGATAATCAAACCGGATTCAAAGGGTTGCACCAGGATAATGTGGCAGACCTGTTCGAACGCCAGGTTCAGGCAACGCCCCATGCAACCGCATTGGTTTGCGGCATGGTGAGCCTGGATTACCGGGAGTTGAACGGCAAGGCCGACCAATTGGCCGGCTTGCTCAGGTCGCAGCCGGGATTTCACCGGGGAGCGCGCATCGGCGTCCTTATGGAACGCTCGCACTGGAATGTGATCTGCATGATCGGCATATTTAAAGCAGGGGCCGTTTACGTTCCTGTCGATATTGCTTATCCTGACCACCGGATCGAATATATCCTGAAAGACAGCGGACAAGCCTGTTGCCTCATCAATGCCGATGAACCTCTCGGGCTGGTCAAGCGGTCGGGCATCCCATTTGTTGATCTGAGAACCGGATTTGAAACGGAATACCCGGACATAGCTGATCCGGAAGCCGCCCTGCCGCTCCGGGATCCCGGATTCCTGATCTACACTTCCGGCTCAACCGGGACGCCCAAAGGGGTAGAGCAAACCCATCTGACCCTTTTCAACCTGGTGATGTGGTGCCTGGAGCAATCCGGGCTGACCCGGGGAGGGAAGTGCCTGCAATACGCTTCCTTCAGCTTCGACATGTCCTTGTACGAGACCTTCTTCACCCTGGCGAGCGGCGGTGAATTGCACATTTGCGAGGAATGGATGCGAAAGGACCTGCCGGCGATCAAGGAGTACATCCTGACCCAAGAGATCGAAATCCTTTCCATGCCGTATTCGGCTTTGAAATGGCTGTTTGAGGAATTCGCGGATGGGCCGACCGGAAGCCACCGGCTCCGGGATGTCATTTCTGCCGGGGAACAACTCCATATTACCGGAGGGTTGAGGAAATTCCTGGTTGAAAATCCGGAAGTCCGCCTTTTCAACCAGTACGGGCCCTCGGAAACCCACGTGGCTACCGGCGCCGTATTCAGTTTCAGCGCCGTCGATCCCCCCATGGAAGCCCATATCGGCCGGCCGGTGAGCAATAACCGGGTCTATATCCTGGATGACCGGATGCAGCCCGTCCCTGTCGGCATTGACGGCGAAATCTACATCGGCGGCCACCACCTTGCCCACGGTTATCGCAACGATCAGCGCCGTACCGAAGCCCGGTTTATCCCCGATCCGTTCCTTCCGGGAGAACGGCTGTACAAAACCGGCGATCAGGCCAGGTGGATGGAGAGCGGTGAGATCTCATTTCGGGGCCGCAAGGACGACCAGATCAAAATCAGGGGATTCAGGGTGGAAATCGGGGAGATTCAAAGCGTTCTGAATGGTGCCAGTCTGATCAAGGAGAGCGCGGTTATCGCCTTAAAAAGCAATACCGGTGAACTGCGGCTGCACGCTTATATCGTACCTGAAGGCGAATTCGGGCAGGAAGATTTGATGGTTTTCCTGGAGACCCGGTTGCCGGATTTCATGATACCCGAACGGATCATCTGCCTGCCGGAAATTCCGCTGAATGGAAACGGCAAGGTCGACAGAAGGGCCCTCGAATCGCTGACCCCGGAAGAAGAAACGCAACTGCCGGATGCCCGGCCGCAAACGGATACCCAAAAAACGCTGGCCGCCCTTTGGAAAGAACTGCTTGGCGTGGAAGATCCGGGCCTGGATCAGGATTTTTTCAGGTCGGGAGGACATTCCTTACTGGCCATGCGCATGGTGTCGGGCATCAGAAAGCATTTGCGTCGCGAACTGCCGGTAAAAGTGCTTTTCGCGCATCCCACCATCCGGAGCCTGTCCCGCTACCTGGAGGAGGCGAAAACGCCGCAAGAAACAACTCCGCTGACCGGAGGCAACCGGCCCGAACGAATTCCGCTGTCCTTTTCGCAGGAACGGCTTTGGTTTATAGATCAAATGAGCGGCAGTCGCCCATACCACCTCCCGGTGATCTGGCGATTGTCCGGCGAAGTGGATAAAAGGTCGCTGGAACTGGCCCTCAGGCAACTCATCGAGCGCCACGAAACCTTCCGAACCGTTATCCGCACGCAAAACGGCATGGCTTATCAGGAAATCTTGCCTGCGGACGATTGGCGCATGGGCTTCCATACCGGTCTATCTTCGGAAAAACGGAAAGCGCTCATTGCCGGCCTGGTGGATAAGCCCTTTGACCTGACTGCCGACTACCTGCTTAGGGGAGATTTGCTGGAAGCAGGTCCCGGTGACCTGACACTGGTTCTGGTCATGCACCACATTGCCTGTGACGGCTGGTCAAATTCGATCCTGGTGAGGGATTTCACGGCCCTGTATGAAGCCATTCTCGAAAACCGGCCTCACAACCTGCCGTCTATCCCTGTTCATTATGCCGACTATGCCGTTTGGCAACGGGAGACCTCCGATCTGAACGCAGGATTGGCCTGGTGGGAAAACAACCTGAAAGGAGCTGAGTCCCTTGACTTCCCAACCGATTTCCCAAGGCCTGCTATCCGGAGCACCCGCGGGGCAACCTACGGGTTTATGGTTTCGGCACAGGAAGTGGAAACCCTCCGGCGATTGGGTCAAGATAGCGGAGCCACCTTGTTCATGACCCTGTTTGCCGCCTTGAACGTTCTTTTCCGCCGTTATACCGGTCAGGCAGATATCAGCATCGGTACGGTAGCCGCCAACCGCAACAGAAAAGAGATTGAAGATGTCGTCGGTTTTTTTGTGAATAATCTGGTTTTGCGCAATAACCTGGAAGGCAATCCGCCTTTCAGCGATCTCCTCGGGAAAATCAGGAAATCCACCCTCGAAGCATTCGAACGCCAGGAAATTCCATTTGACCAGGTCGTTGACCGCCTAAAGGTGGAGCGGAGTTTGAGCAGAAGTCCACTGTTCGAGGTGATGTTCATCCTGCAGAATACCCCCGACGTACCCAGGATGAGCCTCGGCGAAACGTCAGTCGGGAGCGAATCCCCCGGCGCGGTAAAGGCCATGTTCGACATGGTGTTCTCCGCCACCGAAACCCCGGATGGGCTGCACATCGGAGTGGTTTATTGTGCCGATCTTTTTGAAGCGGAAACCATCCGCAGAATTTGCGGTCATTTTAGAAACCTGCTTTGTTCAATCGGGAACAATCCGGATGCCGGCATCATGGCTTTGCCGATGCTGGAAAAGGCGGAACAAGCTCTATTGGATGCGCGGCTGAACCCCTCTCCGGTGCAGTTCAACCGGGAGCAGACTGTGCTGGCGAATGTTGATGCCTGGGCAAACGGACCGGCTGACCAGGTCGCGTTGGTCTACCGGGATAAAGAATGGACTTATTCCGCGCTCAAGAACCTGTCGGACAGACTGGCCCTTGCCGTTCAGGCCCGGTTCGACATCCATCCGGGAGAGATCATAGGCGTAATGGCGAACCGGTCGGACCTGCCGCTCATCGCCCTGCTGGGCGCGATGAAATCAGGCGCCGCATACCTGCCGCTGAATCCCGCTGACCCGGAAGAGCGTTTAAAGTACATCATCGGCGATACCTCGCTCAAAGGAATAATAGTTGATGCCGGGAATTCGGAGAAAGCAGAGAATCTCGGTGCAAAGTGGTTTTCCATCGAAGAGTGGCTGGCCGGCGACCAGGCATCGGAAATGCAGCAACCGCTTTCCTTGCCGGCGCCGGAGGACCTGGCCTACGTCATCTACACTTCCGGCTCGACAGGCAGACCAAAAGGCGTCCTGGTCGAACACGGCAGCCTGGCGAACACCATCAATTCGCAGCAGCAGGCCTTCGGCTTTGACCAGGGCGACCGGTGCCTTCAGTTTATTTCCTACACGTTTGACGCCTCATTGCTCGAGATTTTCACAGCCTGGACTGCCGGCGCCGCCCTGCATATTGCCGGAGAAGAAGAGCGAAATGACCCCGCAGCCTTGATGGATCTTATGTCGGATGAGAAAATTACGGCCGCCATATTCCCCGCGGGATATTTGGGTGAGCTGGAAGCCGAAAAGATCCCTTCGCTGCGCATACTGGTTACCGGCGGTGAGTCGCCGCGGTTGGATAAAATTGCCGGATTCTCCGCACGAGGTGTCCAATATTTCAATTCCTACGGGCCGACAGAAGCGGGAATCGCAGCAACCATCTACCGGCACCCGGGCCCACAAAGCCCGCACGCCGGCGGGTTGCCGATCGGATTTCCGGTAGACAATATGGGCGCCTGCATCCTCGATAGCGCCGGAGGAGCATCGCCGGTAGGGGCTGTAGGCGAATTGTGCCTTGCCGGCCCCGGGTTGGCCAGGGGATACCTGAACAACCCGGTTCAAACCCAAAAAGCCTTCGCCCTCGATGCCGGCGGCAAAAGAATTTACAGAACAGGCGATCTGTGCCGGTGGCTGCCGGATGGTCAGATCGGTTTTGTGGGGCGCAGGGACGATCAGGTCAAGATCCGCGGACACCGGGTCGAACTCCAGGAGATCGAACAGGTCCTGAATGCGTGCCCCGCTGTCAAAACCTCGGTAGTCAAAACCCAGACCGCTCCTGACGGCAGGGAGTCGTTGATCGCTTATGTCGTGCCCATTCATCAATTTGACCAGGCCGAAATGGAAAAATGGCTCCGGCAGAGCCTCCCGGGTTATATGGTGCCGACCCATTGGGTAGCGCTGCAGTCCGTTCCGCGAACAGCAACCGGCAAAATTGATAAAAAGGCATTACCGGCCCCCGACTTCAGCCGGGTTCAGCGCAATGGTTACTTTCCACCCCAAAATGAAATAGAGCATATTATCGCTGACGTATGGGAGGAAGTCCTGCAGGTGGACCGGGTGAGCCGTTTTGATAATTTTTTTGAAATTGGCGGGCATTCGTTACTGGCCATGCGGGTGGTTTCGGCATTGCGTCAGAGACTGGGCCGCGAGATCAAAGTAGCCGATATTTTCACCCAGCCCGCCTTGGATGGATTGGCAAAACTGATCCGGTCCGGCAATTTCAACGCAGGCCTGCCGGAGGTGATCCTCAAACCGCTCCCGGATCCGATTCCGTTGTCCTTTGCGCAGGAGCGCCTTTGGTTTATCCATCGGCTCAACGGCAGTTCGGAATACCACATGCCGGCGGTGATGCACCTCTCAGGCGAGGTGGACCAAAACGCCCTAGCCCGGGCGTTGAAAGCCTTGGTGGAACGGCACCCTGTCCTGCGCACCGTCATCCGGGAAACGGAAGGCGCGCCCCACCAGATAATTTTGGGTTCGGACGACTGGGAAATGGGCTATTCCCGGCTGAACCCGGGCCAAAATCCGGATGGAATCATTGCGGAACAGGTCAACCGTCCTTTTGACCTTTCCGTGGATTATATGCTCAGGGCTCACCTGCTGGAAATCGAAGGCAGCCGGTTTATTCTCATACTCGTTGTCCACCACATTGCCTCCGACGGGTGGTCGCAGTCGATCCTGACTGCCGACCTTGCGGCCCTGTACGAGGCCGAATGCACCGGAATGCCCGCCGTCCTGCCCGATCTGCCGCTGACCTACGCGCATTATGCCGTCTGGCAGCGCCGGCAGCTGGAATCAGCAGAAATGGAAAAGCAGCTCTCCGGGTGGACCGAAAACCTCAAAGGGATCGAACCGTTGGTGCTGCCGACCGATTTCCCGCGGCCGGCGGTCAAAACCTTCAAGGGAAATGTGTGGGTGTTCCGTATGGATAAAGCGCTTGCGGGGAATCTTCAGGATTTGGCCGTACGGAAGAAAGCTTCCCTTTTTATGGTGCTCCTGTCGGCTTTGAAAGTTTTGCTTTACCGGTATACCGGCCAGACCGACTTGGCAGTGGGTACGCCCCTTGCCAACCGCGGGCAAAAAGAGCTGGAGGGTATCGTTGGCTTTTTTCTCAACACCCTTGCCCTCCGCACCGACCTGTCCGGCAACCCCGGATTCATACAGGTCCTTGAAAAAGTACGCCAGAACGTGCTGACCGCATTTGCCAACCAGAATACTCCGTTCGAACAGGTCGTTCAGGCGGCCTGGCCGCGCAGAAGCCGCAGCATTACGCCTTTGTTCCAGGTTATGATGGTCATGCAAAACGCAGGGGCTGACGATGATTTGCAATTGGGCGATGCTGATATTTCCTCCTTGTCTCCCGGCTTCAGCCGGTCCTTGTACGATATTTCTTTCCTGGTCAAGGATACCGCGGGTAATATCCAGGTGGCCATCGAATACGCCACAGACCTGTTCCGCGAGGGTACCATAAGGAGGATGGCTGAACATTTTCAAAATCTGCTGGAGGCCGTCGTCGCCGCGCCGGAGGAAAAGATCTCCCGCTTGAACATACTGGGAGATGCGGAGGAAAACCGATTGCGAATTGATTTTAATGAGACGGCTATGCCGTTCTATCCTTATAACTCGGTTGTAGAACTCATCGACCGGCAGGCCAGCCTGTACCCGGATCAGGCAGCGGTTGCCTTCGGTCAAAACAGCATGACCTATGCAGCGTTGAAAGCCTTGTCCGATAAACTGGCGGATTATTTGACGGATGAGTTGGAGCTGGCGGCTGAAGACCTGATCGGCATTACCGGCAGCCGTTCGGATCTGACCGTTGTATCGATTCTCGGCATCCTGAAAGCCGGCTGCGCCTACGTCCCGATAGATGTGAACTATCCTGCCGCGCGCAAATCCTACATCATCAGCGACACCTGCCTTAAAGCCTTGATCTGCACTTCGGAAACCGGCGATCAAGGGTTGACGGGCGATTTCAGGACCATCCATGCCGATCAGCTGCTGCCGCAACTCGCCGCATCGCCGGGCAAGGAAGAGGCGCCCCCCCGCCGGATCAGGCCCGATCACCTCGCTTACGTGATTTATACTTCCGGATCCACCGGCAGGCCCAAAGGGGTAGCGGTAGCGCATGATTCGCTGCTGAATTACCTGCAATGCTGCGCCGGAATGTATCGTACCGGGGATTCGCCCTTTCATTTTCCGCTGTTCACCTCGCTTTCTTTCGATCTGACCCAGACCAGCATTCTACTGCCATTGATCACCGGCGGAACGGTTTTTGTACAACAGGAAGGGACGCCTGACCGGATATTGTCGGGTATTGCAGCAAATCCGGCCGTCAATGCCGTAAAACTGACGCCTTCGCATGTCCATTTCCTGCAAGGACTTGCCAGCAACCGCCTGAAAATTGCCATAGTAGGCGGGGAAGAACTGGAAGCCTTCCACGTAAAGGTG
>WBZL01001195.1_pt1 | contig 27784 bp, 40 predicted proteins | sample 5204291 | NCBI WGS metagenome assembly WBZL01 (sample SAMN12344345, study PRJNA552823) | activated sludge metagenome | biome: Activated sludge suspended growth; feature: Nitrification reactor; material: Wastewater; isolation source: activated sludge from nitrification reactor of wastewater...
GGTCTTCAGGCCAAGGCCGCCGTCGGTCTTCAGCTGATGCCCGGCCGGGTGGTTGTACCAGTTGCCCTCACGGTCGGCCGTGTTGTAGCCCAGCTCGATCAGCAGAGAGGTGTAGGCCTCCTCGATGCTGGTCTCCTCCTTCACACCCTGCTGCATGAGGAAGATCTTGTTGATCGCGTCGCGCGCGTTGGCCAGCGACTTGTGCATGGCCCCCAGGTACGAGAGGGCGGAGGCGATCTGGCTGGAGTAGTCCGGCGGGACCGTGTCCTTGATGTCGACCAGCTCACGGGTCAGATCACCAAGCTCTTGGTCGAACTGGTAGGTCGTGGCCACGAACTGCTTCAGCTGTCCTGCGTACGAAGGCATGCGGGATTCTACCTCAGTTGACCTTCGCGAAGCACCTGCCGAATCAGGGTGTCCACATAGCTCTCACCGCCGTACGGGAAGGCTCGCGCACGGGCGATGTCGGTCACGATTCTGCCGCGCGGCCTGTCGACGCTGAGAACCTTGCTGTGCGAGAAGCCACCGTGCGGATGGTTCACGTCCAGCATGTACTCGGTCACATCAGGGTGGTGCTTCAGGATGTGGTCGCGGATCACGGACTCGGCCTTGTGCTCGTGCGAGGCCGTGGTCTCGTAGCCGTCCTTGTCGGACTTCCTGATCCAGCCGCCGGCCATCATGCTGAGCATGGTCTGCATCGGGTCGATGCCGGCCAGCATGGCGGGCGTGCTCCTGGAAATGCTGACGTGGAACTTGCGTGGCACCTTGGTCTCGGCGTTGTCGCGGATCCAGTGCAGGTGCCAGTACCTCTCATCGCCGCCAAGCTTGTGGAACTCACCTTCCGGTGTGAGCCAGCCGGCGTGCGGAGTCAGGCCCTCCGTCAGCTTAGTCATGGTCGTCGTGGTAGTTGTACTTGAACCCGTTGCGGTCCAAGACGTACTGGTGTTCGCCGTACAGATCGAGCACAAGCTCGTCCCCAGGCTGCGCCTTGGTCCAGAGCCATTCGACCACCTTGTGGATGCGTGGCCTGTAGCTGACCCCGTAGACCGAAAGTCTGTTGTCCAAGGCGGCGAAGGCGACCTGCCGCGAGTGCGTCGTGCGCACGCCGTCGACCTCGATCTCCATGAGCGGGCCGAGCGACCTGATCAGGATGCCGCCGGCCTCGTTCGTGTCCACCGGTCCGCCAGGGACTCGCACGTTGCCGAAGACCGGCTGCGTCGGGCTACCCTGGCTGCCGCTGGTCTGGATGTCGCCCACATCACCGCACTGAGGGCACGTCCTGCCCTGGAGAGAGCCGTTGCATCTCGGGCAGCGCTGCTCCTTTGCGGTACCGCCACCGTCCTGCCAGGTGGCGTCGTAGGCAGAGCCGCCTGAGACTCCTCCGCCGCGGCCGTCCGAGTCGTCGGCGTAGCCGAGACCCTCGTGCACGTGGCGCTTCTTCTTTTTCTTGTGCCTGTGCGGCCGCACACCTGATGAGGGCGCTGACGCGGCGCCAGGGAAGCTGACCGGGTTTCTCGGTGCCGGGCCATCCTGAGACGGGGCGTGAGCGCCGACACGTGGTGACGGTGCCGACTGGAAGGAGATCGCACCCGGAGTGGGTGCGGCCCCTTTGCTTGCAACAGCGGCGGCGACGGTCTTGACGAGCGTCTTCAAGACCTGAGCCGTCGGGTCAGAGTGGCCCTTGGCCTCAAGGATGTCGTCCGGCAGCTGCAGCCCGACACTGTGCACGTTGTAGTGCCTGAGCAGAGCCTCCTGGACCTCAAGAGCCTCCTGCCGGCTGACCTTCCTGGCACGCAGGAAGTCGACGAAGGCGGAGGCGTGGGCCCTGGTCCCGAACTTCTTCAGGAACTCGGACGCGAGCGCCAAGGGGCGCGCTACGCCTGTCCCAACTGATCCGGCACTGGTCACTTCGAGTAGACCTCGAACATAGCCACACCGAGCGAGAGGATGCCTGAGATCACGGCGATGATGATGGCCCAGGTGTGCTGCTTGTTCGTCGTCTCTTCGGCATCACGCATGTGGGACGTGTGCTCCAGAAGACTCAAGCGGGTCATCAGAGTCTGCCCGTCACCGTCGCGCACCAGCTTGGAGATCACGTGCAGGTTCTCCCGCAGCCCGGACAGCTCGGCCCTCAGTGCTGCCACTGACACCGTGTTGTCTCTGACCTCTCTGAGGAGTGTTTCGATGAGATTGGAAGTGGCGCGGAGACCTGAAGCTACCTCACGGGCGCGTTCGAGATCGTCGCGATCGTCGTCGATGTTGCGCGGCATTGGTGCCCTCTGCCCGGAGTGTGCTCAACCGGTGTCTACTCTTGTAAACCCCCCTGCCTACATTCTCAGTACTGAGAATGATCTTACGGCACTTAGGATCTCCGGGTGAGGGACATTTCGATCTGCTGCACGCGTTCTTCCAACGAGTCTAGCTTGTCCGTCACGCTCGTGAGCTTGTGGATGAGGTTGACCAGTAGCTGATCAGAAGAGACAGCGGCTGACTTCACCTGCTCGATCTCATCGCTTTGCAAACCGTTCAGCATCCAAGCCACCACTGCACCCTCACATACGACACGGTGCCGACCCAGCGTGAACCGGGCCGGCACCGCCGCTCCTTAGGAGCCCACCACACCACCACACACCACCATCAGGCGGCCTTTTTGATAGGCCCCCTCTGGTAGCGCTTCTTGGCCTGGTCCACGCCCTCGCGGACCATGACGCCGGCCGAGCCTGCGAGCGCGGCTTCGACGTAGCCAAACTGACCCAGGTCCACACCCAGCCAGTCGCTGGCCGCCTTGATCGCGATGCCGATCACTGGTGCAAGCAGAGGTGTCACCCAGCCCGGGATGCCACCCTTGATCTTCTTGATGCCGGCGATGATCGTCGGCGTCAGAACCGCCAACACTGCCAGCACGAGATCGCGCACCAACTGCATGTTGTTTCCGTCCACCTCAACACCCCCTCACGTTGGCACCCATGTCGGGCGCACAACTACCGCGAAGGCTTCTTGACGAGCCTTCTCGATCTCACCGGCCAGGTAGCGGAGCAGCTTGCCGCCGTCCCCTGCCTGGGCCGAGTGCTCGAAAGCTTCGTGTCTGAAGTCGTCGCCCTGCGTGAAGCGGAGCGCCTGTGCCGACTTCTCGCCCGCCTGGACCGCAAGCGTGTAGGAGGCGATCGCACGAGCGGCCCACTTCATCGCCGTCTCGGCCTCGATGGCCTCCTCGTCCTTGGTGCGCAACTCCGCCACGGCGGCCTGCACATCGAGCACCGGCCGGACGTCTTCGGTCAGCTCGTCCTGCTTACGGCTCATGCTCTCGTACGCGCGACGCGTGCGTAGCATCAAGTTCTTGTAGTCAGACGGTGTCACGGCATCTCGACGCGCAGGTGCTTCTTTGGGACCGTGAGCCTCTCGCCAGACGCCAGCTGCACTGCCGCCGAACGCGTAGGTTCCATGGTGCCGTCACCGCCACCGCCAGGCATCTCCGGGATCGGCTTTCCGCCCACCTTGAGCTGATCCCAGGGCAGAATCTTGCCCCTCTTGCCTGTGTGGTTGACGATGCCGGCGATGCGGACCATCATGCCGGGGCGCAGCGCCTCGGCAATGTAAGTGCCACAACCTGAGCAGTAGTTCTTGGCGCTCTCGTTGACCCGGCCGCACTCAAGGCAAGTGCCCTCAGGCTTGATCATCTTCTCGATCGAGCCTAGGTCACGGACCTCCAGTACGTCTCCCGTGTCGAAGGCGAGCGTCAGCTTGTCGTCATCCTCGTACTCCAGGACGACACCGTGCTCACCGAAAAGCCCCTCCTCGACCGGTACGGCCAGGACGAAGCGGTCCCCTGGTACCATCACTCTACCGGCTGGATCTCGTTGACCGTGAAGTCCTTGCGGCCACCGTTCTGCAGGAGCACGCGGTAGACGGGGACACCGGCCGACGGGTAGAAGGCGAACTCCAGCACGCCCTGCTGGCCAACGATGCCGGCAGCCTCACCCGGAGCCACACCGTAGCGGCGCAGCGAGTTGTGCACCGGGTCGATGTTGTTGATGATCACCTTCGAACCGGGAGGCAGCGGCGTGTTGGCGATCGAAGCGTCCTCCGTGAACGGGGTGGACTCGTCGATACGCGTCAGCTGCTGGACCTCGATGATCTTCGGCTGACCCTTGGTGTTCATGCACTGGAACCGACGGCCGAACACATCGCCCTGCTCGACGAAGTACTGGTTGCCGTCCTCGTCCTTGACACGCGCGCCAGGCCTCAGCGACTCGCGGATCTGGTAGGCGTTGGTCAGCCCCTTGATCAGCGACTCACGGATCGAGTCTCCTCGCACGACCTCGAACTTCGAAGTCGCCACCTCTGGCGAGACGGTCACCGCACCCCACTTGCCGAAGTCGAGCTTGTAGAGCCCCTCCGAGGTGTGCTCGACGACCTTGCCCTGTGCCCCGCGCGGGATCTCGCGGTCGGTCAGCGTCACCGCTTGACGTGCCAGAACGGTCTCGTTCACGCGGAGCGACGGCGCCGCCTTCCCACCACCGTGGTAGACGTTGCGCAGGTGCAGCACGTCGTTCATCTGCTTCTCTGACCAGCTTGCCATGGAGCCTCCCCTCCGAGAGTTTACCCCGTTGGAATTGGGGCCGTAATAGTAGTTGTGGGCGATGGCGCCGTGACCCTCTTCGATCTTCTTGGCCACCTTAACCCCCCACGATCAGTCGGACGTCTACAGCACTCGTCCCCGGGTTCGAGATCTGCAGCGACGTGAAATTCACTCCTCGGAGTGCGAGCATCTTGTCCACCGGTACCGTGAACGCCCCGTTGCCGGCGTTGGCGACCACGTTGACCAGAGTGTGTTCCACAACGACCGTCACCTCACGGATCGAGCTGAACCCTGTCACCGTGTAGGACGTGTTGGCGGCGATCGAGATCTGGTGGTCTTGAACCTGAGCGACCGAGTCCCAGACATCGAAGCGTGCGATGACGTCCAGCTCTGCGGTGTCGGCCCGCTGGATCATCCCGGTCGTACGAAGGCTGACCGACATCATGCACCCCCGAAAATGACGCGCACGGTAACGGCTGCCGAACCGCTCGGGTTGGTCAGACTGATGCCTGTCAGGTCTGTGTTGCTCAGGATGATGTGGTCACCCTTGAGCACCTGGCTTGTACCCTCTTGATTGGTCACCGTGAAAGAGATCTGGGCCGACGCGTAGATCACGACGAACGTGGCCGTGGCGATGGGGCCGAAGGCGACCGAGTGGTTCGCGCTCGGGTTCAAGGTCACCAGGTAGGCGACATCTTCAGTGACCGACCTGGTAGGTGACAGGGACAGCTGGTCGACGACGCTAACCCCGTCGGCCCGTTGCACGGTCCCTGTCATGCTTAGAGTCGTCGCCACTTCAGCTCCTGTTGATCAGGTCCCAGGCGACCGCCTCTTCATCGCTGTGCCTCTGCTGTACTCGCGGCGAAGAGGACATCGGCTTCTCTGCCCCGCCCGTGGGACCTGAAGCGTCCCAGAACTCCAACATGTGTCTGAGAGCCGAAGCCAGGTAGCGACTCGACATCATCGCCCCTCCGAGGGCTTCGATGACCGTCTTGCAGGCGTCGCTTGTTTTGAGATCAGCCAGGATCTCTTCGATGCGCTCAGGGGTAAGCTCCTGGGCTTGAGCTTCTGCCACGTACGCCGCAACTTTCGGTCTGATCGCAGCCGTCTGTCGCGGGTCAGGTACGCGTGCAACAAGCCCGACCAGGTCCCTGAGCCCAATCTCACCAACCTGCCTCGACATCAACACCCTCCACCAGGTTTGACCCTGGACTGCCATACAAGTCTACATCGAGACAAGTCACAGTTACTACTGAGAAACCAGCCACGTGGTCACGTTTTGAGCCGAGTGGCGCTCCATGATCAGCGTCGCCGCTTCGCAGATGACACGCTGCAAGAACCCTCTGACGTCCTCCAGAAGCATGAAGGTTGAGCCCCGATGCTCGCCTAGAGCTTTCAGGTAGCACCGGTACACAAGCTCTCTGAGTGCACCCTCAGACAGGGAGCCGATCACCATTGCAGAAAGCGTGAGCGCGAACCTGGTTTTGGTCTTCTTGTCCAAGAACGACACCCGCGCATCGAAGGTGAAGTCGGACTCGTTGACCACCACCGACATATCCAGCTTGGACACGTCGATCAACGTGTCCGTGAAGCCCCACATAGCCGAGTTCAGGTGCTCGCAGAGCCTGGACAGGGACATGCTGGCCGGGGCTTCGGCTAGCATCTTACTTCTCCACCACCACGACCACTTCGGAGGCCGAGCTGGCGTAACAGCATACTGGGAGCCCGGCCAGGAACTCCATCCGCCCTGCCGGTAGAGAGGCCCCTGCGGCCGGCAGGGTGACGTTCTGCGTGGTCGCCGACATCGGGCACTCGTAACCACACGACACTGCGATGGAGCCGTGCGAGTTGATGACCGTCGCCCTCCTGCGCGTGTAGTCCTCGGGCAAGACCTCAGTGTTGGCGTTGGCGGAGATGGGCACCCTGAGAGACGACGACCTGGACAGGGTGAGCGAGTAGTTGATCGTCAGCGGGGCGCCGGTGGTGCTGCGGCACCAGAGGCCGGCCTTGTTGTTCAGCGCCAGGGCGGTCGTGGTCAACGGGAACGAGGCGCCCTCGTTGATGGCCTGGCTAGTCTGCGAGCAGGTGGCCGCCGCTGTGGCTGGGGCCCCGCTGGCGATCTGAGCCGTGAAGCCGTAGCGCTGACCGTTCTCCGGGACGACCTCGACCGGGCTGTTGCCGGCCGGCACGACCACGGTCTGCGTGATGGCGTAGGCCGGGCCGGACAGTGCCAGCGACAACGTCCCCAGGACGAGCGCCCACCAACCCCTGCGCTTGTTCTCGGGTGCGATCACGATCTCCTTGCCCATCCTAAACTCCTAAGTCTGACTCATCACCAACGCAGGTGAACTTCTATCACACAAGGCGTCAAGACCACTACCTTTGAGGATACGGGATCGTGCGCGGCTTGGCCGGCACCTTTTTGCCGTTGGGCAAGATCTCGTACTCGTAGTGGTGGTCGATCACGTCACCCAGTGGGTCGTCCAGGTTGAGGAAGCTCGGCACCAGTCGGTAGGTCTCGGCACTGTAGCTGACGGGCTCTCTGCGCCACCACTCAACCTTCTCTCTCGCCTGCTGTGTGACCGACGGCTGCGCAACACCGACCAGAGCCGGTGTTGAAGACGCGGTGGTGGAGAGCTTGGCCACAGCACTACCAACAACCACCGTGGACGCGGCCCACAGCACAGGCTGCGCTGGGGTCAGGGCACCTGTGCTGAGCGCAGCCGCGGTGAACCTGGCATGGACGACCAGGGTCGCGGTCGCAACCGTGGACACGGTTGTCGAGATGGGCGCCGAAGCCGAGGCCGAGACGCTGACGGCCGAGGAGGCCATCGTCTCCTGGGCCGCTGAGAGCCGCGCAGAGGCGCTGGCGTGCAGTGTTGATGCGGAGGCCCACGTGTAGTCGTTGGAGGGCTGGTCTGGCACCGCATCGCCAGCAACGACCACTGTCGTCGAGAGCGGCCCCCCGATCGTTGCCAAGGTACTGGCCGTAGAGCTTGAGGCTGCCGCGCCCGTGGTACCTAGCCTGCCTGCCGCCTGCGCCGTGGTTGTGGCAGTGGTGGAAACTGAGGTGCGGATCTCTGTGGCAGCTGACCCGGCAGAGTTGCTAGTTGCCGTGACCCAGGCGCCGAGGAGGGCCTGCGCCGATGCGCCGCTCGTGGCAGCCGCCGCTGCTGCGGCTCGGAGAGTCGAGCTGGCCGCAGTGGCTGACGTCGTGGCAGAGCTGACCGTAGCGCTCAGGTTCGGTGCGACTGCCGTGCTGGAGGTGGCTGCCGACTCGATCGCGGTCGAGAGCTGAGCCCCGGTGGACGCGGCCGTGGCAGCGTTCCCCGCAAATTCCCCGTTGATCGCTGCCGAGGACGTCGCGGACGAGGTTGTCGACGCTGTGACCGGCGTCGAGAGCGAGGCTACCGACGCCGCAGCGCTGGTCGAGAGCGAGGCTGGGGCCGTCTTGAGCTGTGCCCGGGCCGAGGCCGATGACGTGACCGAGGCCGAGAACGAGACCGGAGCCTCACCACCGTCACCGTTCCCGAAGTAGTCGGCGTTGAAGTACCCGTCCGGAAAGTAGTGGAGCGGGTTGTACGCCATGGCGGGTCAGCTCTTGTCGTAGGTGATCGCGGTGCGGTTGCCGTCGTTGTCCACGGTGGCAACGACGCGGTCCTTCGTGTCGTCGGTGCTGCGGAACGTGATCGTCGTCGTGCCGCCGCCAGAGACCTCACCGGCCAACACAGCCGAGAGCAGCTTGAGCGCCTCGCGCACGGTCAGGTTCGACTCGACGTTCGACTTGTCCAGAATAGCAGCCGCGAGCGACTCTGGTGACAGCTCGGTAAAGGGGGTCACATCAGCAGAGATGTGACCCTTGGCGTTCAGGTTCACGTTGCTCGCCGTGCCGACCCCGGCAAGGGTCGCAAGGAGGCTGGCCTCGGCGCCAGCCTGAGCCGCGCTGATCGAGCCGGAACCCGTGAGCGCCGCCACAGCTTGGATCAGACCGACCAGCTCCGGGTTGGTCTGGAAGGCCCCTGTCCCGGCGATCGTCGACACCAAGGACGCGATCAGGGCGAGCGCCGCGTTGGTGACCGTGCCCGTGCCTACTAGGTCGGCCTCTGCGTTCTTGCCACCGGCAAGGTTCGCACCGGAGAGCACTGCCGTGCCGCCGATCTGGTTGACGCTGGCGAGCCCGCCAGCGTAGAGCGGCAGCTGGTACGTGTACGGAGGCCGGTACCCACGGGGCGTGGACTCGCGACGGTCGAACCCGGTCTGGCTGAAGAAGTGGTTGTTCGACGCTCCGGTGCCGTTCCAGTTCGAGCGCTCGCCGGACAAGGTCGGGCCACCCAGCCAGCGGCCTGGCGTCTTCAGGAGGATCGAGTAGTTGCCGATCAGAGCCATCAACTCCAACCGAAGTCGAGGTGACCGTAAAAGCTCGACGAGACCGGCGTCGCGGCACCGGCGTACATGAGCCACACGAGACACGCGCCGTCGTACACACGCGGCATCGAGGGCAACTGGTTCACGAGGTCGCGCTCTGCTGCGACACCGATCGTGGTCATCGGCAGCGTGAGCAACGGGCGGATGTACACCAGGTTCTGCACGCCGGAGGTCATGGTGGCGCTGAAGGTGATACCGGTCGCCACGCGCACACCTGCATCGGCCTGAGCGAGCGGCAGGAAGGGGCCGTACTTGCCGGAACCTGTTCCTGAGTAGGACACCTGCGTGACAGGTGAGGTCGCGTTGATCGTCGGCAACACCGGGCTAGTCGGCGTAGTACGCGAGCCGGTGCCAGCAGAGTTGGTGTAGGTGAGCGTGACGGTAGGCGTACCAGCACCCATGACCGAGGAGGGGACGAGGATAGCCTGCACCCCAGCACCGTCACCGTAGCGGGCGTGGCGCACGGTCAACGTGTGAGTACCGGTGCCGTTGTCGCCATGAGCGACGAAAGTGCCGGCAATGGCGTTGGACACCGATGTGGCCACCTTGGCCGTGGTTGCTGACTGCCTGACAAGCCAGTAGTCGGTGTTGGTCGACAGGTTGGCAGGCAAGGCGCCGCCAGAGTTGGTGAACCGGACACAGGTGTAGGACGCCTGACCAGAACGACCGAAATCGTTAGTGTAAGTGAGCAGCAGATCAGACCCGGACAACGAAGCGGTGAACGTGTTGAACGTGACCAGCGTCTGCAAGGTGTTCGAGGTGACCGTAGTAATAGGGTGGTAGCCAACCATGTCGGCCAACATGAATACGGCTGGCATGGTCGTCGCGGAGGCAGAAAATGCGCTCGCGTTCAGGATTACCTTGAAACCGGTGTAATCAGCTGCGACGTGGCCCCCGTGTTGGAGACCGCTCGTGGTTGGATCAAAGTCGTAGCAAGGTTGGTAGACTAGGTTGGTGGCACCCGTACCGGTGCCAAGGTGCGTCGACGCACCAGGCGTACCACCGGTTTGACTCAACAGGTACCAGAGACCGGCCGTGTGCGCGGTCGTGCCGAAGGTGGACTTGTTCCAATCCGTACGCCAGAACTTGGAGTTGACTGTTACTTGGTTGATCAGGTCGTCGATCGAAGAGAAGCCAGCCATCAGTTACTCCACACGAAGGTTGCGTCCCCGTGGATCTGGGCCGACGCTAGCGTGCCCACCGGCAGACAGATGAAGTTCAGGTACGCGTTGTCCATGACCTGAGCCACGGACATGAAATCGACCGGAAAGTTGCGCTCGACTGGGCTCACGCCTGGGGCAGTGAATACGTACGATGAGGCGGTCGACTCTCGGATCACCGTGTTGAACAGCGGCACCACGAGCACGAACGTGATCAGGCCGACGTCGGCCGTGAGGAAGGTCACACCCTCGATGAGACGGACACCAGTGTCGGTACCTTGCAGCGGCAAGAACGGCCCGGCTACACCAGCCGTGGCAGGTGCCGTCGTGATCAAGGTGCCGATCGCGGTCTGCGTGTTGCACGTGATGTTCGGCGTCACGCGCCCGGCGACCCCATCCTGATTGGTGTAGGTCACGTTGAACTGCGTGCCACCGGTCTGACCGGCGACGACCACGGCCATGATCTTGACCCCGACACCGCTGGTGTACCTGTTGATTGTGACCGTGTTGTCCAGCGGCTGGTAGTCGGTGACACCCATGTCGACGAACGGGTAGTAGAGCAGGTAATCGCACAGGGTCATGAAGAGCGGTGAGGACGTCGCCGTGCTGGTCATCGTGGTGATGCGCTGCACGTACTTCTTGCCCGGGGCCACTGGTTGACCGTGGTAGATGCCGCCGTCGGCAGCCGACAGCCGGGCCGCGATGTTCGGAGACGAGGCGTAGTAGTTGGGCACCGGGTTGCCGGGGCTCATCGACAGGTCGAACCAGATCCCCTGCAACGTGGTCTGCGTCGGGGCCTTCCTCCACGTCGAGTATCTGCACTGGCCGCGCTCGCAGGCGTCGACCAGCTGCTGGATGTTGGCAAACCCCGGCATCAGCGCTTCAGGCCGCCCACCCCGCACAACGCGGACGACATCTCAGCGACCACCGTTGCACCGCAGCAGGGCGACGTGCCCTTCTCGTCCGGCTTGGCCTCACCACCACACTTGGAGCACTTGAACATCAATCCTCCGTGATCGTGAGAGCGCCGATACCGAACTGCGGCTGGATCAGGTTGGCGAGGGCCAGATTCGCGTTGAGCGCGCCGGAGTAGATGATCTGCCCAGCCCCAGACGACAACGTGCCGATCGAGACGTGGGTGATGTCAGCGCCCGGTGTCACACCGCACTGAGGAAACTGGATCAACACCGCGTTCGTCACCGTATTGTTGGTAACCGTCCACTTCGTGTTGTCGCGGACCATCTCGACACGCGCGTAGTTGGTGTACGCAGTCTCGTTCGTGTTCTGGGCGCCACCTTCACCGGGGTCCGCCGTGTGCAGCGCGATCCACAGAGAGCCGGTGCCGTAGTCCGGCATCGCGACCTCGTTGAAGATGTACTTGAGGATGTCGTTCTCGGTCGTGTTGCCCTTGCTCATGATGACCTCAGTCGATGTCGATGGTCAGCTGGTTGGCGGCGATGCTGAGCGTGTTGCCCTGCAGGACGACGACACCAGAGGGTGAGATCGAGCCGCCGAGCAGGAACGTGCCGTTCGACGATGCGTCCCAGAGGCCCCAGTAGAGGATCGCGCTACCACCATTCCAGTTGCCGCCCGTGGCCTGTGGGAAGTTGATCACGCCGACGTTCTGGATCCGGCTGTTGGTGCCGGACGTAGTGATCGCTGTGTACGCGGAGTTGGTGCTTGCGTCAGGATCCGGGTCCAGCTGAGCGCGGCCGTAGTTGTTGCCGGTCAGCTCACTGGTACCAGCGTCTACTGGGTCAGCCGAGTGCAAGGAGAACCATAGCGTCGTGGGGGCACTCGGCATGGCCGTCCTCTTGAACACCCACTTGAGGACGTTCTGCTCCAACGTGTTTGACAGGCCTGCCACTCATCACCTCCAACCCAAAATCAAGACCCATCATACCCGACCGCTAGGTGTCAGATCAGTGTGTACCCGGACTCGTTGTCGTGCCTGTACGTGGCCGTGACAGGGCTACAGCCGCCGAAGGAGCGATCTACGGCACTGGTCATGTCGTTGAACTGAACCCCGTCGAGAGCGCCGGTGTAGTAATTGACCCTGCCTGATCCGTCGCCGACCAGGTTGCCTTGACCGTCGTCCATGAGGGTCTGGTTGCCATCGGTGACCACCAGCGTGCCCGGGACGATCGGCGACCAGACCAGGTTCACCGGTCGCGGCGCGCCAAGAAGACGACCTCCCATACTCTCGGCCCACTTCTGCGCAGAGATGTCGATCACCTCTACGATCACCGAGGCCGAGTCGGCCGCGGGCAACGGGGCCGGCGGCTTAGAGACCAACCTGACGGCTGGCGCCGCAACAACGGCCGCGGTAGCAGCCGCCCCAAGCTGAAGTACCTTCCTCCTTCTCATACAAACCTCCTGTCAACCCTACTACCACACCCGCTACCTCAAGTTCGAGTTCTTGATGGTGCAGATGATGTTCAAGGGCACCTGGGTGTTGTTGGCGTAGCCCTCGAACTTGACGGTCAAGATCTCGAACCAGATGTCGTGGTACTGGATCAGGTCCCCTGTCACGGGGTAGATGCCGGCCTTGTCGTTGAGCCGGCAGTTCATGATCGCGATCGCCTCGACCTCTTCTTCGAGACCGTACTTCTTGAGCAGCTTCTGCGGCGGGTCAGGGATCACCAAGATCGGAACCGACTTGGGGTCCTTGTGCACCGGGTTGCCGATGGCCTCCTTGTACAGGGAGTCGACCTTGGTCTCCACACGATCCAGCTGCCTGTAAAGCAGGTCAGGGTAGAGCAGCTTGAAGGACTCCGCGTTCATGCGCAGCATGGCCTCGACGTCGCGCTGCGACGAGCCGATCGGCGTGACCGCGAAGTTGGTCTGCGGAGTGTCTTCTACGAGCGGGCGAGCCAAGGGTCACCTTCTGGCGTGCAACGTGTCCAGGTAGGTCACGAGGGACTTGATGCCGTGCCCCTTGTAGAAGGTGTAGGGTGCGTTGCGGCCTTCGACCGTGTAATGGTGCCAGTTCACGCCGGCCGCCGGGTCGAAGAAGAGGAACACGGAATGCCCCTGGTCCTCGTTCACGTACCACTTGTCGTAGCGGCTCTTCTTCTGAGAGTCCTGCCTCGGGTCCTCGTCGTAGTGGTAGCGCTGCAGCACGGACTCGGCGTGCGGGATCGAGTCCACGGCCTCGGCCAGCTCGGCCGGCACGCCGGACAAGACCAGCTCGATGAGACGGTCCGACTTCATGAGGTCGCCCCCTGGTTCAACTGGTTCACCAAGTCTTCGAGCGGGCTGGTCACAGCCTGCGGCATGCTGAGAGGTGGCAACCTATCAGCATCCTGGAGCCACAGTGCACCCTCTGCCACGCGCCTCCTGGTGAGGCCGGGCAGCTCAACCAGCTTCCCTCTGACCGTGGCCTTGTTCCAGCGCGACAGCTGGGCCGGCACCGCGTCATAGTCACCAGCGTTCAACTTCTTGAGCAGTGTGCTGCTGGCCAAGGCGCCCTTGCCGACGTTGAAGGCGAAGCTGACCAGGGCGCCGAACTGGTTGTCCCCCAGCGGCACCTTGACCAGCTTGCTCACGGCTTCTCCCACCTTGTCCAGATCGTCAACCAAAATGGTCTCAGCCTGCAGAGGCGTGATCACGGGCGTGGTCTTCTTGACGCCAGCGGTGTGACCGTAGCCGATGGTCCACACGCCGGCCGGGCACAAGTACGGCGTCAGAGAGAGCCCTTCGAAGCTCTTCACCAAATCCACTGTGGCCTGATTTATGGTTCGCTTCACTGGTCACTCGTGCGGCTGGTGCCGGTGGTAGTGGAAGTGGTCGTCCGAGTGGCCCGTGTGCTTCGGCGCCTTGTCATGGGCGTACAGGGGTGACAGGCGCTTCGCCCTGCTGATCGGGTTGCCCAGCTTGCCGTGCCTGTGCACCGGCCGCGACGACTGCAGCAGGCTGTTCAAGAAGTGCTCCCTGTCACTGCGCGCGGACTTGGAGCGGCCCGTCTTGCGCGGGTAGATGTAGCGCGGCTCCTTCTGCCGCATCTCCAGCATCATCTGGATCAGCGTGTCGGCCTCACTGTTCATGGTCAGTTCCTGAAGATCGGCAGAGGAGGAGTCCTGAGCCTGAGTTCGGCCTCAAGCTTGTCGAGCCTGCTCTGACCCTCTTGGCGCAGCTGCGCGCCGTCCATCTGCTGCATGCTGTGCGAACCAGGTAGCACGAACTTGCCGCGAACGCGGCCGCACGCGATCTCGGCCTTGCCGAGCACATAGTCACGGACCCAGTCGATGTCGGTCTTGGGCATCGTGTCCAGGTTGCGCGGGAAGGCCGACGCGTAGGTGAGCGGGAACGGCTCGTCCGGCTTGGGTGTGACGTAGATCGCGCCGTTGAAGTAATCCCACTCGAAGCGTGCCGACAGGATCCGGGTTGCCTCCTGGAAGTACATGTAGTCCGTGTACAGCTCTGAGATGTCGCGGTAGGGGTAGCTGTACCTGTAGCCGAAGATGTCCAGCCTGGGGCCTGAGGAGAGCATCAGAGGGGCGATCGGGTCGATCCTGGGGATCATCACGTCCACGATACCGTAGCCGATCGTGTCCCTGGGCGGCTTGTACTCCTGCACACCCGCGTAGGCGGGCATGGAGAACCACCTGATGTCTGGGATCATCCTGGAGTACAGCTCCAGACCCTGACGCAGGAAGTCCTTCAGCTGAGTGTCGTCGACCTCGATCTCGATGATCGGGTAGCCCAGGCACGACCTGACGTACGAGTAGACGGACGTCTCGTCGAACTCCTCGATCTCGGCTGGGGGGTACAGCTCGGCCAAGGTCGCCTCAGACAGTCTTGGCCGATGCCGTCACAGGGCGTGCACCGGACGTGGCGACCTTGGAGACCGGGCTCGACGCTGTCGGCGTCGGGCTGGTGGCCGTCTTGGTCCCTGAGGCCGCCGGCAGAGAGATGGCCGACATGCCCTCACGGATCGCTCCGCGGACCTCGTCCACGTACTCGTCGACCACACGGCGGGCCTTGTCCTTGAGCGACTCGTGCGCGCGGTACGGCTTGGGCGCCTCGCTGTGCCAGGACGGGGTCGACCTGCGCGGTGCGTTGGTGGCTGCGCCAGGCTCACCAGGTGCTGTCAGACGCTGACCAGGCTGTGGCGGACGCACACCAACCGGGCGCTCAGGAGTGCCAACCGGCTGGCTCTTGTACAGGCCGTAGCTCTTGCCCGTCGAACGCTCCGGCTTGACGATCTCGCTGTGAGTGACGTTCTGCCGCTCACCCCTGGCGTTCAGCTGCACGCGGCTCGAAGTCGCGACCATGCCCGGGCCGCGCTCCTTGCGCTTGAAGCTGTAGTTCATCGGGATCTCGGCCTCGTCGACGGCCTCTTCGTTGTGCGGCTGCAGGCGGTTCTTGAACATCGTGATCATGTCGCCTGAGTCGAGCTTGACCAGACGCTCACGGCTACGACGGCCGGCGTCCAGAGAGTGGTACTCACCATCAAGCTCCGGCACGCCACGGTGGTTGGTCCTGACATGCTTCCAGTCGACGACCGTGCCTGTCTTGCTGCTCGCGACACCGGAGCCGTTCGTGACCCGGACACGCATGCCGACAGGGTGCGTGTCGCGGCCCTCGTCGACCTTACCCTTGCCGGCCAGCACGGCCTTGCTGTGCACGTCCGGCTCGATCGTGTACCCCTTGCCGTCCGGCTTGGTCACGGTCTTCATCGGCCGGCCGCGGTGCGGCTTGTAGGAGAGTCCGGTCTTGGACTTCGGGTCGAACGACATCCAGCCAACGATCTTGCCCTCGTCGACGCCTGGACCTCTGCGGTTGACGTTGGTGAAGTGCTGTGCCGTCGCGTGCGCGTCGTCCAGATCGGTCGTGTGGTAGTCCGCGCCGGACTTGTACACGCCGTTCTCGAAGTGCTTGACCCGGTACTCGCCCCAGTCGTGGTCCTTGTAGACCTTGGCCGTGTAGGCACCGGTGCCGTGAGTCTTGATCAGCCTGAGGGACTCTTCGAGACCCTCGCTGGTCATGTTCTTGTGGTAGTAGTCCTTGGCCTTGGCCGCCTGAAGATCCTTCAGGCTGCGAGGCGCTGGCGTGGCCGGCTGCGGGCGCTCAGGTGTCGCCTTCGGGTGGAAGGGACTCGGGTGCCCTGCACCGCCGGCAGTCTTCAGGTCACGCGGAGAGGCAGGGAAGGGCTTCCTCTCAGGCGCAGCCTTAGGGTGGTAGTAGCCGGGCGGCTTGGCGCTGCCGGGATCCTTGTCGAAGGCCTCGGTCTTGGCACCCTTGCGCGAGAAGAGTCGGCTCAGGTGGTCGGCGACCTCCTGCCTCACCTCTGGGTCCTCGATCTTCGAGATCTCACCGGCCACGATGCGCATGTGCTTCGGGCTGAGGGCGATCTCTTCGATCGACCTGCCTGCCAGCGCACCTGTGATGAAGTCGTCTACGCGGTTTGCCACTACAGCCTCCCCAAAAACCAACATGCAACCAGGGCAACCACTGTGGCGGCCCATGAACCCAAGCTCCAGTGGATCGCCGCACTCAGGGCAGTGGGCAGGTTTCTTGAGAGCCAACCCTGGGTTCACTCCACATCTCTCACAGCTGACAGGGTCTGGGTTCCACCGGCCGCAACCTGGGCAATGGTCCACCGAAGTGCCGCCAACCTTAGCTACAGGGTTCATGAAACTAGCCTGGCGAGACTTCTTTCGAAAACTTAGGACTCTGCCCTCTGTCACCAGCATTCGAGAACCTCAGTCCTAAAACGGAAAAGGGGCCGGGCCGTCCCCAGCAGCCCGACCCCTGATCCTTAGTTGCTCAGCGTCGCTTAGTACGCGCCGAACACTCCGCGGCCAGCCTTGCCGAAGATCGTATCCGGCAGGGCCGCACCGTACTTGGCCGTCAGCTCGCTCGTGGTGCCGATCTGACCAGTGACGTAGAAGAGCGGGTTGATCGCCTTCTTTCCGTACTGGGTCGCGAGGCCCTTGCGAGCGACGAAGTCGTCGAGCACGACGGTCGGCGTCGTGTAGAGCGGGATGTACGGAGCGTACACGTAGCCCGCCTCCAGGAACGACATGCCCTTGTGGCCCATGAGGAACGAGTTGTCGTCGTAGAACGGATCCTTGATGACGACCCACTGACCGTTCAGCGTGCCCGCGCGGTACGCACCCTTGGTCATGCCGTTCGGCATGCCCGGGTTCGGCACGAAGCCAGGCAGCGTCTCGATGACCGAGGCGACGTTCTCACCGCACACGATCCAGGTCGCGCGGCCACGACCGGTCTGCTTGTGGATGAGGTTCGATCCGGCGACGAATGCGTCGATGATGCTGAGCTTGTGCTCAGTGAACGACACGTTGCCGGTGATCGACTTGTTCCAGTAGACCGAGCCCGAACCGGCCATGCGGCGCAGGTCGTCGATGATCTCCTGGTCCAGCTCGAAGCGGATCTCCGCCCCCAGAGCCGACGTCAGCTCGACCTCGGCCTCCAAGCCGTGCAGCGAGCGCAGGTTGTAGCTCGCCTCCAGCGACCAGTTCGCACGCAGCTTGCGCGGACGTGCCGAGATCGGCGAATGGTTGATCACCATGTCGATCTGCGGGATGTCGGCGTTCGCCTCCATGTCGTACGAGTACGTCGCGTTGATCGAGACGTTCGAGCCCGGGATGTTGGTGAACCTGAGGCCGGCGATCGCACCCGACTGGTAGTCGATGGTGCCTGCCGTCACGTCGCCGACGAAGGCGCCGTTGCCGTCGTCCGTCGCCACCTGCACGCCGTCAGTGATGACGACAGAGCCTGGGACGATCGGGCCGTAGGTCAGCGTGCCGGCCAGCGCAGTGCCGCTGGCACCGAAGTTGGTGTTGTCACCGGTGCTGACGTACTCCTCGTCGATCTGGCTCGACGAGTAGGTCGGGTTGCGAGGACCACGACCGACGGAGCTGAAGGCCGTGTCACCCTTGCGGACCTTGCCCTTCGAGCTGCCGTAGACCATGTCCATGTAGAACACGAGGCTGACCGGGCCGAGCATCGGCTGAACCGACACGAGGTCGTTGGCGATCAGCTCCGGGAAGATCGCGCGCACCATGGGCAGCGCGTACTTCTGGAAGTCACCGATCGCGACAGCGCGCGTGGTCTCGTCGAGCGACTGGATGTACCGGTCGCAGTTCTCCAGCATGACAGCGAGGCCGTAGCGGCGGAGCGGGTCTTCGACTCCGGTCTCCTTGTCCTCGCAGATGTCACGCCACTTGGTCGTCGCCAGGTGATTGCCGACGCTCAGGAAGTTGTCGTGGACGCCAGCCGAGTTCAGCTGCTCCACGAGTGCGTGAATGCTCATTGCATCTCCTCAGAACTACTTCGCCTCAGACCTTAGGCCTGGGACGAAGCGAAACTCCGACGCATGATCGCACGCGCCAGAGACTGGTTCGGTGTGATGGTCTCCTCGCTGAGGCTGCTCTGGGGCAGCTGTCCAGCGAGAGACGTCTTCTCCTCCGTCAGGCCAGAGGTCGGCAGAGGGTCGCGAATGGCTCGCGGCTCGGCTGCCGCACCGGCAGCTGGCGCCTCTTCGGACATGATCTTCCGAAGCGAGCTGTACTTGCGGTTGACCTCCTCGACGGTCTGCGACTCGGAGAGCAGCTTGCGCATGCCCTTCGAACGCTCCGTCGACTCGGTCGCAAGCACCTTGTCGATGTGGTCGAGAACGCTCTTGCGGCGCTCACGGAGAAGGACGGCCTCCACGAGACGCTCGGCACCCTCTGCGCGGGCGACGGCCTCCTCGATGGTGTCGACCTTGACCAGCAGAGCCTCGATCACCTGCTTCGCTGCGGCGAGAGCCTCCTCGACGGTGTGCTCGTCGTCGTACATCGCAGGCGTCGTGACCACGGCAGCCTCAGGTGCGGGCTGTCTCTTGTAGGTCTCCAGCTGGAAACGGGCGTTCTTGAGCTGAAGGACCAGCTCCTCGCCGAGCTTCTTCGAAGCGGCAAGGTCGGCCTCCATCTTCTTGGTCGTGGTCCGGTAGCGGTCAGCGTCGGCGAGAGCCTCGGCAACCTTGTGCTCCAGGCCCTCACGGAACTTGCTCACCTCCCGGTTGACCATCTCCTGGACCTCCGGGTTGGTTGGCGAAATGCTCATCGTATCCTCCGAAACCCTCACAACCGTTGGGGTTGCTGGGGCGCGATTCTCGTTCTTGATGGCCACCGGCACGGAGCACTGACACGCTCCAGATGCGAGGCGCACGTCGACGGCCTCGACGAGGCGAGCGGCGTTCGCACGCACAGTCGGATCGTCCGTGTCAGACATCTCGGCCAGGATCTTTCGGTAGCCGCGAAGCTCGTCCGCATTGCACTCGGGCGAGATCAACTTCTCCACCACCTCGACGACGCTCTCCGCGATGACCTTGGGGAACGCTCCTGGAGTCGAGGGGTCGAGCACATGGTCCCAGCATTCCAGACGGAAGTCGTCTGCAACCAGCTGCTCGTTGGGGCCGCCGCGGACCGAGCCCGATCCGCGTGACGACACGCCAAGCTGAACACCCTTGCGGTACAGCTCGGCGAGTACACGGCCTTCTGGGGTGTCGAGCACCTCCTCCTCGGCCATGATGTGCGCGTGCGGTCCACCGTTGCTGCGGCAGACCACGCACTCAGGGATGAACTTGTCGTCCATCCAAACCTTGGTCACCACGTGAGACACGTGCGCCAAGTCGGTCTTGCCGTCGGACGGGTGTCCGAGCATGCCGAGCACGAGCTTGCTCTGCAGACGACGGTTGAAGTCGCTGCCCTCGTTCAGGATCTTCTCCCAGAGCGAGCGCGAGTAGACTCTGTTGTTCCGGTTCTTGACGTCGGCGAGCTGGTAGACACCCTGCAGACGCATGGTGCCGCCGGTGTCCTCGACGATCTTGTACGAGAACTGCTCGGACTCAAGAAGCGGTGTCTGAGCCGTAGACATCAACCCACCTTGATCGACTTGCACGTCCCGGTGCGGAGTACCTTGACGTCGATCTGATCACCGTTGACCGCGAGCACCTTGACGTTGCCCAGGCTGGTGGTGACGACGTCGCCGACCTTGTACGGGGACGACGTTGCCGGCTCTTCGGCTGCCGGTGTCTCGACCTCCGGGGACACCTCGGGCGGAGCCGGAGGGGTCGGATCCTGAACAGGGTCCGCGTCCACGGTCTCAGCCACCGTGGCGGTGGCTTCGAGAGTCAGAGTCTGACCTGCGTCATCCTCGACCGTGATCGACTCAGTCTGTCGGTCCTTCTTGGACATTCCGCCCTCCGCACACCGCTTCCACCACATCAAAGGCACTCTCCCCTGAGAGCACCTTGCGGATCATCTGTTCCGTAGCACCGACCTCGTGGCAGGAAGGACACGCTGCGGCGACGATGCCGTTGCTCGGTGGCATCGGCTCACCGCACCGGCAGCACGCCTGGTTGGTGGGGCCGATGATGCTGGCCTTGCCCCAACCGTAGTCCTTCCCGACCATCTTCAAGATCAGGCTCCGCCAGTCCTCGCGCCGATCACGCCACCGAGGTAGCTGATGGCGCCGAGCATAGTCTTCGGCTTGCCAGCGTTGACCATCTTGGCCCAGTCCTCACGGTACTCGGTAGGCAGCCAGCGGGGCGTGTCGACGCTCTCCTGCTGCGTGCCCCAGACGATGTGAGCTGCAAGCTCGTCGAGCTGTCTCTTGTCGAGCTGCGAGGCCAGGTCGACGTACAGGCGGGCCTCGTCGATGGGAGAGAGCACCACCTCTGGTGCCGACTCTTCCTTCTTCGCCGCGCCGGCCTTGTCGTTCAGGACCTTGCGCTCCTCGCCCTCTTCATCACCGTCCTGGTCGTCCTCGTCGTCATCGTCCTCGTCGTCATCCTTGGCCTCGGCCACTGCGATCGTTGCATCGCAGCGCGGGCAGACCTCGGTCGACTCGTTGACGTTGAGTCCACAGAACGAGCAGTGTGGTGTGACCGGCTCCTCAGGGGCGACCGGAGCCGCCTCGGAGATAGCCTCGCCGCACTCGGAGCAGAACTGCTCACCCTCGCTGATCTCCGTGGAGCAGCTGCTGCACTCTCGGATCTCGTTTTCGTTGCTGTCCTTCGTCACGGCACCATCCTTGTTCGTGAACGGTGCAGCACAGAACCGGCAGTTCCCGTCGAATGCAGGGAAGTCGGTCGTGTTGCACCGTCCACAGGTGAGCTTCTGACGCACATCAAGGTCTCAGGTCAGATCACTGACCGTTGTCGTTGATCTGCGCGCTGGTGTCGATCTCGATGCAGCCGGTGCGAACCTGCCGCTCGTTCGGATCGGTCTCGTCCTGACCCGCAGCCTCGGACGAGAAGACACCGCCACGGAAGCGGACCACGTCCAGCACGCTGGCCTGACCCTGGGGCACGACCAGACGGGCACGGCCGTACTGGCCGAGCGTGGAGGCGACGTTGGACAGACCCTTCATGGTGAAGGACTTGCCACCGTTGCGCGAGACCTCGACGAAGCAGCCGACCTTGCGGGTGCCCAGGTTCGAGCACTGCAGGAGATCGGGAACCGACTGGCGGTTCAGGTTGTGAGCCTGCCAGTTCTTCTGGAAGGCAACACCGGTCAGGTCGTTGACGTCGGCGACCTCGCTGATCGTGTCGCAGACGACCGTGACCGCACCGGTCACCGGCACGGTGCCGTACTTGATGCGGATCGACCCGGTCGAGTAGTCGACGAAGGATGCGGTCGTGTTGGCGTTGCCACCGGTCAGACCGCCCGTGGCCGGGTTGTCGACGATGCCGTCGGCCGTGCCGCCCACCTTGACCACCACGGTGCCCGGGACGATCGAGTAGGTCGGCTTGACGACGACGCGCTCGTTCTTCTTGTGCGCCTTGAGGATCGGACCCTTGACGGTCAGAGTGCCGGCGTCGATGCCGGGCGTATGGCCGCTGACCGTGAGCTGCTCCTCGTTGTCCGTGCCGTAGCCGATGATCACGACCTGCGTGTTCGCGAAACCGGCACGCTGGTCGATGTTGGCGCCGAGCGCGATGTCCGAAGTGGACGCGTTGGCGGCAATGTCACCCGCCAGGACTGCGTCGCCGGTCGCGAAGATCGCGAGCGAGTTGTTGGCCGTTCCGACGGAAATCGTGACAGACGCTGCCTTCGGAACGCTGACCTGATGACGTCCAGTCATCTGCATGACGTTGACTCCTTACGCTTCAAAGACGTGGTCCAGGTCACGCCGAAGTCCGGCTGCCAGGTCACGTACGGAAAGAGCCTTCTGCTCGAAGGCTCTCAAGCTTGTCTTATTCGACGAGGAGATGAGGTTGGCCGCCCTGTCGAGAAACATGAGGGCGTTGGAGAGCGCAGCCTTCACTTCCACGATGTCCTCCGCGAGGAGGTCGCGATGCGTGCACTCAACCCAGTCCGGTAGTTGGACCACTTCATCCCCACCACAACACCTTCAACCTACAAGTAGCTACGAAGCTCTTGTAAGTAGAAATTCCTTCAGCTCAGAGGGGGAGGCGGGGGCGGCAGCTGATCCGTCCCCAGAGCGACGAGCCCGCGGTACACGTTGTCCCACAGGTTCCAGTCGGCATTCTCACCCTCGACGCGTGCCTGGCCGGCGTACTGCTCACGGTTCTGCTGCGCCATCACCGTCAGCTCGCCGACCGCTGTCGGGTTGCCGCTGCGGATCTGGTCGGCGATGGCAGTGATCCAGTCAGGACCAACGTAGCCCTTGTAGTCCTGGATCTGGCCGGCGATCTGCTGGAAGGCTGCCGCCTTCGCTGCGTCGGAAGTGATGTCGTCGACGCGGTCGCCGGTGATCATCGCCTCGACGACGAGGAGCGGGTGCCCACCCGCTGCGACTTCTTCGATCATCCGCTCGAAATCTGACATCCTCAACCCCACCCCTTACCCTGAGCCCCTGCTCAGCGGTTTGTAATTTCGAGTCTACCGGCTCCGGTAGAGCGCGTGTAAGACTTTTTTCAAGCGTTGACGAACTTCTTTTCACGGCCCTCCAAGTAGGCTCTAGCCTTACGAAGCTCGTCGATCAGAGAGACCGCGGTCTTCTCCCTCAGGTCCAAGTTGCACAGCTTGAAGTTGTTCGCCAGTGAGAGCGCGCGGTCGACCAAGTTGTTGACCTCGAAGGTCATGTCGTCGGCCGTCATCCTGGCACCTTCGGAGATCAGGTGCTGGCGCACGATGCGGACCACAGAGTTGCGGAACGCTTCGTAGTTCTCGAACTCCTTCATGGCGCCGTTCTCCGGGTCCGACTCGTTGAACATGTAGTGCGCGTACTCCATGTCGCCGCGCACTTCGAGCTGAAGGATCCCGGTTCTGCGTGGCCGGAGAAGCTTCTCCGGAGTCATCTCCTGGTAGTCGCCGATCGGGTCGGCGATGATGATCGTGGTCTCGTTCTTGGCCATCAGACCTTCTTCAGAGCGTTGTCGAGCTGAGCTTCGAGGCTCGCGCTCCCGATGCCAGCGAGCTGGGTCTCGTACCACTTCGCCCGCCAGTATTCGGAGTGCTTGCGAGCCTGGTCACGCTCCATCCTGGCCCACTCCAGAAGACCACACAGGGCCTTCGCGGCTCCGCTGTAGTCGCCCGGCGCGAGCGGCTTCCCCTCCAGGTCCGTGAACATCTCCGGGTAGTCGTCGCGCAAGGATTCGAACGCCCTGTGGCCTGCCTCACAGACGGCTTCCATGGTGACGTCGAACTGGAAGTGCGGGATCGAGCACTTCGGAACCTCCGGCCCTGGAGCAGCGACACGACACAAGGGGCACATAGACATCCTCAGTTGCACCCGCTGAAAGGTGGCTTGGGCTTGACGGTCGCGGCCGGACTCGGGCTCGGCGACGCTGTCGGACTTGGGGTTGGACTGGGCGCCGGGTAGAGCGTGGCGAAGGCGTCCTTGTCGTACTGCTTGAGGCTGGCCCCGCGGCCGTCGAAGTGGGCCATCCAGAACATGGTGGCCGCCTCGCGGTCCGGCGTGCAGGCCATACCGCTCTCGCAAGAGTGGGCCAGGCCGAGCGTGTGCCCCAGCTCGTGGACCATGACCTCCTTGAAGTTGCGGTAGTCGGCCTTGCTCCAGAAGCCGCAGCTCTCCCACCCGTTGGAGAAGGTCAACGCCCCGCCGCTGATCGTCTGCAGGCCGTCGCTCTGAGCGTAGCCTGAGGCGCAGAAGCCGCCCACGGCCAGCACGCCGCTGCAGTTGGCCGGGTCTCCGATCTCGTTCTTCGGGTCGTTGAAGGTGACCGAGATGCGGCCCGGGATGCAGACCATGCCCTGTGGCGCCTGGTCGGCGACGTACTTGAGCGAGGCCCCTGGGCCGCTCCAGACCAGTGCCGACTCCTTGACCGACGTCTGTGAGGCCGCCAAGCCGAGCAACGAGTCGCCCACGGTCGAGCCGTAGAGCGGGATCGGCGAGATGCGCCAGCGCGAGGCCGGGTCCATGAACCTGAAGCCGTTGATGTCGGCCTTCAGCTTGCCTGAGGAGAACAGGGCCGGCCTGGCGAACTTCACCGTACCTGCCGGCGCACGCAGCTTGAACCTGTCCAGGAGGCGCCTCTGGAAGGCGCTCACAGGCTCGCTGCCGAGGCCGCGCACGTAACTGGCACCCAGCTTGCCATCTGACACCGGGATCAGCCCCAGGGCCATCTGGTTGGTGCGCAGGACCTGATCCTGGCCCAGCTTGAGGAAGACCAGGGCCTGCTTGCCCTTCTGGTACTCGGGCGAGCCTTCGAGCCAGAGCACGTCCTGGTCGACGCGGCCGCCCAGCTGGTAGACGAGAAGCTCGTCCCCTTCGCGGGCCCCGACGAAGCCCTTCAGGACCTTGAGCCTGATCTCGGAGACGATCAGGACGCCTTCGGCGTCGTCGTCTCGACGAGAGCTGATGTCACCTACTCGAACGAGCGCGATGACATCGGATGAGCCGACCAGCTGTTGCTCGGTAGGCAACACGATGCTGGTCGCATCTGCCTCAGCAGCCTCCCAGAGCTGGGCCGCATAGAAACCGGCCAAGAAGCAGAGGACGTAGAAACACCGCCACAGGAACTCACGCATGTGCCACCCCAGTTATGGAGTAGCACAGCTTCTGGATGGCTTGCGAGGACTTAACCTTGGGTTGGGTTTTCGTCCTCGGCCAGGGAGTCGAGCCAGGCGACGCCCTCGAAGAAGACATCGTCGTACCTGGGAGCCGGCACGGGTGGTCTGACGGTCTGACGCTCTTGAGCCAGGCGGCGCTGCACTTCGGCCTTGATAGCGTCTCGACTCAAATCTTGGCCTCGTCCTTGATCACGGTGCAGCGGGCGATCTGGTACGAACCCTCGGCGACCACGAACTCGCCAGCCCGGTAGAACTCATCGACAGGCTCCCCGGTCACCAGGAAACGTGCGAGGCCCTCGAACAGCGGCCAGCCGTTCTCGTCGTGCTTGCCTGTCTCACGCTCGATCTCCAAGAGCACCGACCACCACTGGCCGTTCGGTTCGACGTGTGCGACCGACCTGAACTCCCGCAGCTCGTCGAAGGAGGTCTTGGCAACCAGCTTGCGCATGATCACCACCACACGCCTGGTGCAAGGGGTGATGAGGACCTTCATGACACCTTACCCTCTGGCTCCGGGGCGGACCCGGAGACCCCCTCTACGCTCCACCAACACGTTGGAACGCTCTCTCAGGCCAGCCCCATCACAGCGTTGAATACCCAGGGTGAGAATCGAACTCACGACGTTCGGCTTGTAAGACCGGTGTTCTACCACTGAACTACCCGGGCCTCGTGGTTTTACACAAGTCCTGGTGGTTTGTCTACCGGTCAGGAGCCCACGCTTGTGGGCTCAGTCACAGACCAGCGTGTTGGCCGTGCTGATCGAGCAGCCGGTCAACGTGTTGCCGCCAACCACAGTCGTTGCGCCGGTGGCCCCGTTCCCTGTGATAGAGACGTTCTTGTGCGCCTTGCTGGAGAGATTCCAGCAGGTCGCTAGGTTCTTGCAGTAGCTGCCGGTGATCGCCACCCCGTTCGAGGCACCGCCTGACAACTGAACGGCCTGGCCGATAGGGGTGCACGTGCCAGTGCCGCTGCCAGTGCAGCACGCCCACGGGACACCGCTACTGGAGCAATTGCCGTTGGTGTATGCGCTCTCAAACCTGGACGAGATGTTGATGTTACGGCCGGACACAGAGATCCACGGACCGGTCTCGGTGTAACCTGCAGACGGGGCAAGGTCCCAGAAAGAGTCGCCGTGCGAGTAAAAACCTTCGACAGTAACACCGGAGCTACGATCAAACGCGCGGCTCTTGTTCTGATTACAACCCTGTGGCTGCCAAAAGTTGCCCTGCGAGTTGGTCGCCCAGCGCAGGTTCATGACCGAGGTCCTGCCAGCCTTGTAGAAATAGTTCCTCGTAAGGTTGACGACGCTGGTCCACTCGTTGTCGTTGTCCACCCCGTACACGTGGTACATGCCGCCGCGGAACACGTTGCGGTCCAGGTTCAAGTTGACGATGTGCCTAACCGCCAACAGCCGGAGATCGCAGGCGCCGACCCCGGAACCCGTGCAACAAGTGTACGGGGCTCCTGCGGCAGTACACTCCGCGACATCCGCGCACGGCCCTGAGAACTTGCCCAGATCGAAGTAGGCGTTGCTGACCCACCTGTCGACGGCTTGGTTGCACGTGCTGCCTGGGCAGTCAGCATCAACGTCACAGGCACGTAGCCCGTTGTTGGTGCAGGTCTTGGTCGCCCTGAGGTCGATCAGGCTGCCGTCATATGAGTTGGTCGCCTCGTAGGCGACGCCGACGGACCGGAAGTTGACCATACCCCTGAGGTCGATGCCGCGTGGCCCGGTGCCCGTGTAATGGATGACCGGCTTGCTTGCGTCGGGCGCGTTCGCGTTGCCTGTGATCGTGAGACCCTGCAGGCAGCGAGCCTTGATGGTGCTGGCGATCTTGCAGATTCCGGTCTGGGGCAGCTCGATCTCACCCTGCCCTGTAGGGCAGAATGAGTCTAGTGCGGCCTGCAGGCCGGCCGTGTTGTCCGTCGTGCCGTCGCAGACCACGTTGTACGGTGGCTGCGTGACGTCGAGAGCTGAAGCTGTGTTGGTGACCAGTAGCAGCGCGATCGTTGCCAGAACCCTCATCGACCCCTCCTATCAGAACAAGTTGCCCTGGGAGTCGATCATACCACTCTTCTGGCAGTGTGCGCAGTGCGCATGGAACGAGCAGCCATCGAACCGGTCGTAGATCGGCTTGTGCCAACCGATGCGACACAGGAAGCGCCTGAAGCGGGTCACACCGTGTCTCCGCAGGTCCTTAGAAACCCGCAGCTACGGCAAAGCCTCTTGCAGCCGCTCATCTCCTGCATGTTGCCGGCACCGCACGCGTCGCAGCGGTCGACCTTGAAGTCGGACTCGACCTCTTCACGCACGAGGTGGCCCTTCTTCCAATCGGGCCAGCTGTCGACCTCCTCCTTGGCGGCGACCGCGGCGTCCCAGACCTTTTTCGTCTCCGGGTCGCTGATGTTGATCTTGACCTTTGGTTTGACCTTGTCGTAGTTAGCCGGCAGAGTGCCGATCAGCTTCGTCGGTGGCCTGGACTCGCGCGGCATACCTACCGCCCGCCCGATCTCTGTTCTCAGACGCCACTTGCAGGCGTCGATGTCCCGGCAGTGGTACTGCCTGTAGCTGATGCGCCTCATGGTGCTGCGCATCGCACCGAGCC
>WBZL01001197.1_pt1 | contig 27781 bp, 23 predicted proteins | sample 5204291 | NCBI WGS metagenome assembly WBZL01 (sample SAMN12344345, study PRJNA552823) | activated sludge metagenome | biome: Activated sludge suspended growth; feature: Nitrification reactor; material: Wastewater; isolation source: activated sludge from nitrification reactor of wastewater...
GTGGCGGCCCGTCGTGACGACTTCGACGGGGCGGCCCTGCAGGTCGATGGTCCGGCCCGGGGTCGTGATGCTCGAGGTCGGCTTGAGCGCCAGGCTGACGAGCAGGTCCTGCCCCGAGGAGATGCCACCGAGCGTCCCGCCCGCGTGGTTCGACAAGAACCCCGCGGGGGTGAGCTCGTCCCGGTGCTCGGTGCCGCGCTGCTCCACGCTCGCGAACCCCGCGCCGATCTCCACGCCCTTCACGGCGTTGATGCCCATCATCGCGTGCGCGATGTCGGCGTCGAGCCGGTCGAAGACCGGCTCACCGAGCCCCGGTGGCGTCCCCGTCGCCACGACGTTCACGCGCGCGCCGACCGAATCGCCCTCGCGCCGCAGGCTTTCGATCAGCGTCTCCAGCTCGGCCACGCGCGCCGGCTCGGCGCAGAAGAACGGGTTCGCGTCGATCGCGGCGCGGTCCTCGAGCCGCAGCCGCAGCGCGCCGACCTGCGCGAGGTAGCCGTAGATCTCGATGCCCTGCCTGGCCAGGAACCGGCGTGCGATGGCGCCCGCCGCGACCCGCATGACGGTCTCGCGCGCAGACGAGCGACCGCCGCCGCGGTAGTCGCGCAGGCCGTACTTCTGCTGATAGGTGTAGTCGGCGTGACCGGGGCGGAACCGGTCCTTGATCTTCTCGTAGTCGTACGAGCGCTGGTCCGTGTTCTCGACCAGCAGTCCGATCGGCGTCCCGGTCGTCATGCCCTCGAACACGCCGGAGAGGATGCGCACCCGGTCCGGTTCGCGTCGCTGGCTCGTGTACTTCGACGTGCCTGTGCGCCGGCGCTCGACGTCGCTCTGGATGTCGGCCTCGGCCAGCGGCATGCCCGGCGGACAGCCGTCGACGACGCAGCCGAGCGCCGGCCCGTGGCTTTCGCCGAAGGTCGTCACCGTGAACAGCCGGCCGAAGGTGTTGCCCGACATGCGTGCCTTTCATTTCCCCAGTGCGTGACGGTGCCTGCCGACCTCGTCCTTCGTCAACACGAATACGCCGCCACCGCCGTGCTCGAACTCGAGCCAGAGGAAAGGCACGGCGGGATACGCCTGCTGCAGACGCTCTTCGCTGTCGCCGACCTCGACGACGAGCACGCCGCCCGGCTCGAGGTGCGCGTCGGCATCGCGCAGGATGCGCCGGACGACGTCGAGGCCGTCGACCCCCGCCCGCAGCGCCAGGTCCGGCTCGTGCCGGTACTCCGGCGGCAGCGCAGACATCTCCGCGTCGCTGACGTAGGGAGGATTCGACACGATCAGGTCGTAGCGACGCGCGCCGAGCGGCGCATAGACGTCGCCCTCGTGCAGCGTGACGCGCGCGGCCACGGCGTGACGCTCGACGTTGCGCCGCGCCACGGCCAGCGCGGCCGGCGACAGGTCGACCGCGTCGACGCGCGCCTCGGGGAACCGCAGGGCGCAGGCGATCGCGATGCAGCCGGAGCCGGTGCCGATGTCGAGGATGCGGTGCACCTGTCCCGGGGCAACCCACGGTGCAAAACCCGCACCGACCAGCTCGGCGAACGGGGAGCGCGGCACGATGACGCGCTCGTCGACCTCGAACTCGAGACCGGCGAACCACATGCGCCCCATGAGGTAGGCGGCCGGCACCCGGCGACGCAGCCGCTCCGCGAAGAGCTGCGCGACTTTCTCCAACGCCTGCGGATCGACCTTGCGCCCGTACGCCGCCGCATCGGCGTGATCCAGGCCCAGCACGTGGAACACGAGCGCCGCCGCATCGTCCAGCGAGTCGCCGGTGCCATGCCCGTAGGCCAGACCCGCCGCGTCGAATTCACGCGCGCCGAAACGCACGAGCTGCGCGACGGTCGGGGACCGCGGCAGTTTGCGTGCGAACGGAAGGGACGTGCTCGTGGCGGTCATTGTGGGATAATCGCGCCGATGACCGCCCGCCTCAATCTTCGGCTCGGCCTGTTCGCCATTGTAGCGTTTGTGGTCGGCCTCGTTGCCGCCCGCTGGCTGATCGGCCCGGCTGCGCCACCACCGCCGGCCCTGGACCGTGCGACCGTCTTCGCGCCACGCATCGCGGTCGCGCCATTCGACCTCGTCGACGAAGACGGCCGACCCTTCGACGCCGCCTCGCTACGGGGCCAATGGTCGATCGTGTTCTTCGGCTTCACGCACTGTCCGGACGTGTGTCCGACGACGCTGGCCGTGCTGAAGCAGCTGCGCGGGCAGTTGGGCGACCTGCCGCCGCAACGGCAGCCCCGCGTGTTGCTGTTCACGGTCGACCCCGAGCGCGACACGCCGGCGCAGCTGCGCGAGTACGTGCGGTTCTTCGACCCCTCGTTCCACGGCGTCACCGGCTCGCTCGCCGGCGTGCAGGCCGCCGCCAGTGCGTTCGGCGTGCCGTTCGCCAGGGTATCCCTGCCGCAGGGCGGCTACACGATGGACCACGGCGCGGGCCTGCATTTCGTCAGTCCCGACGGCCGGAAGATCGCGTACGCCTCGCCGCCGTTCAGCGCCGAGACGCTCGCGCGCGACTACCGCAAGCTCGAGACGTATTACGCGGAGACGCGAGAGTGACCGACGCGGTCGTCGGGCGCTCCGGCGGCGACGGACTGTTCGCGCTGCTGCAGCGGGCGCTGCCCCAGCATGGGCTCTCGCGCGGCATGCATGCGCTGGCGCGCAGCCGACAGCCGTCGGTCCGCAACGCCCTCATCCGCACCGTGCTGCGGTCCTATCCGCAGATAGACATGCGCGAGGCGGCGCAGCACGATCCGTTTGCCTACGAGTCGTTCAATGCGTTCTTCACGCGCGCGCTCCGGCCCGGCGCACGGCCGGTCACGGACGCGCCCGGGGTCGCGGTATGCCCCGTCGACGGTACGGTCAGCCAGGCCGGGCGCACGGACGCCGGCAGGCTGCTGCAGGCGAAGGGCATGGACTACACCTGCGATGCGCTGCTGGCCGACGCCGCCGTGTCGGCACGTTACGTCGGCGGCAGTTTCGCGTGTCTGTACCTCGCCCCGTACAACTATCACCGCATCCACATGCCGCTCGACGGCGTGCTGCGCGCGACGCGCTACGTGCCCGGCCGCCTGTTCAGCGTGAATGCCTCGACCGCCCGAGTTGTGCCTGGGCTGTTCGCACGCAACGAGCGGGTCGTCTGCGACTTCGACACCGAGCTGGGCCCGCTCTGCCTGGTGCTCGTCGGTGCCCTCTTCGTCGGCAGCATCGAAACCGTCTACGCGGGGGAGATCAACCCGCCCGCGGGGCGGCGCGGCGCGGTGCGCGCCATCGAGGCCGGGGTCGGTCGCACGTTCCGCCGCGGCGAGGAACTCGGGCGCTTCAACATGGGCTCGACCGTCATCGCGCTCTTCGGCCGGCCGCTCTCTTTCGCCACGGACATCGAGCCGGGACGGCCGGTGCGCATGGGGCGGCCGCTCGCGCGCTGCGGCGCATGACGGACCCTGACGAAGGCACTCCCGGCCCGGCCCACACGCCGGATGTGGAGTGGGCACCGGCGGCGACGCTCGAAAGGCTGCGCCTGCGGGCCGGCCTGCTGGCCGTCGTGCGCGCCTATTTCGCCGAGACCGGCACGCTGGAGGTCGAAACGCCCGCGCTCGTGCGCGCGCCGGTCACCGACGTCCACCTCGAAGCCCTGCGGGTCGTGGACGACGCCGCACACGCAGCCACCGCGGGATTCCTGCAGACCTCACCCGAGTACGCCATGAAGCGACTGCTCTGCGCCGGCGCGCCCGACCTCTACCAGGTCTGTCGCGTGTTTCGCGCGGGCGAACGCGGCAGGCGCCACAATCCGGAATTCACGATGATCGAGTGGTATCGGCGCGGCATTGATCATCACGCGCTGATGGGTGACGTCGAGGCGCTCGTGCACCGGCTGCTGCAGGAACATCGCACGGTGGCAGCGAGCGAACGCGTGAGCTACGTCGATGCCTTCGAACGCGCGCTCGGCGTCGACCCGCTCCATGACCCCGTGGCGCGCATCGTGGCGGCGCTCGCGAACGCCGGCGTGATCCTGCCGGAGTCGATGCGTGACGCTCCGGCGCGCGACGACGTGCTCGACCTGGCGATGGGTACGGTCGTCGCGGGCTCGTTCGCGATGGACCGCCTGACGTTCCTGTACGACTTTCCGGCGAGCCAGGCCGCGCTCGCGCAGGTCCACGGTGAGGTCGCCGCCCGCTTCGAGGCATTCTGGGGTCCGCTCGAACTCGCCAACGGCTTTCATGAACTCGGCTCGTCCGTGGAACAGCGTGCGCGCTTCGAGGCCGACCTGGAGCAACGACGCGCGAGGGGCCAGCCTGGGCGATGCATGGACCAGCGCTTCCTGGCCGCATTGGCACATGGTCTGCCGCCGTGCGCCGGCGTGGCGCTGGGCTTCGACCGGCTGGTCATGGTCGCCGCCCGGGCCAGCCGGATCGACGAGGTCGTCGCCTTCCCCTGCGAACGCGCCTGAATCACCGCGCCCGCCAACCGCCCGGGCGACGCATGCGCACGCTGGCGACCCGGCGGGCCGGGATGTGCCTCGGGCTCCGGTCAGCCCTTGGCGCGACTCAGGTATTCGGACGTCCGGGTGTCGACGCGGATGACCTCACCTTCGTTGATGAACAGCGGCACGCGCACGACGGCACCGGTCTCCAGCTTCGCGGGCTTCTGCCCACCGGTGGCCGTGTCGCCGCGTACGCCCGGGTCCGTCTCGACGATCTTGAGTTCAACGTGCGCCGGCGGATTCACCGACAGCGGCACCCCGTTCCACAGCATGACGGTGCACATCGTGCCATCCTTGAGCCACAGCGCGGACTCGCCCATCGCTTCCTTGCCCGCAGTATGCTGCTCGAAGTTCTCCGGCACCATGAAGTGCCAGAAGTCGCCATCGTTGTAGAGGTACTGCATCTCCGTCTCGACGATGTCGGCGCCCTCGACGGTGTCGCCGGACTTCATGTTGCGTTCCAGCGTGCGGCCCGTCTTCAGGTTGCGGATGCGTACGCGATTGAACGCCTGGCCCTTGCCGGGCTTCACGAACTCGTTCTCGACGATCACATAGGGATCGCCGTCGAGCATGATCTTGAGGCCGGACTTGAACTCGTTCGTGCTGTAGCTGGACATGGTTGGGTGTGCCGGGAATGCTGCGGTGGAGCGATGGGCCCAGGCGGGGTGGTCAGGCGCGGTGATTCCCGCGACAATGGCCGGTTGCCGCCCACGGCAAGCCGCGCATGATACCCGGAACCCACCACCCCCGTCACCTCGCCCCCGCCCGCTGGCAGCAGGCCCTGCGGGAGTGCGTGCGTACCCCGGCGGAGCTGTTTGCCGCGCTGGGGCTCGACCCCTCGTCGGCGGGCGCCTCGAGCGCCGCGGCGGAGGGCTTCGCACTCAAGGTGCCGCGCAGCTACGTGGCGCGCATGCGGCCCGGTGACCCCGACGATCCGCTGCTGCGACAGGTGCTTCCGGTCGGGGCCGAGCTTCGCGCAACGCCCGGCTACGTCGCGGACCCGGTCGGCGACCTGCATGCGCTGGCCGGCGAAGGGGTGCTGCGCAAGTACCATGGGCGCGCACTGCTGGTCACGACGGGCGCCTGCGCCGTGCACTGCCGCTACTGCTTCCGGCGCGAGTACCCGTACGGCGAGCAGAGCGCGGGGCGGCACTCGTTCGCCGCGGCGCTCGCGGCCCTGCGCGCCGATGCCTCCATCCACGAGGTGCTGCTGAGCGGCGGCGACCCACTCACGCTCAGCGACCGCCGGCTCGGCGAGCTCGTCGCTGCGCTCGGCAACATCCCGCACCTGCGGCGCCTGCGCATCCATACGCGCCTGCCGGTCGTGCTGCCGGAACGCATCGACGCCGGCTTCCTGCGTGCCTGGAATGCCGCGCCGCATCTGCAACGCGTCATGGTCATCCACGCGAACCACGCCAACGAACTGCGCGATGCCGCCGACGTCCGCGCCGCGCTCGCTGCCCTGCGCGAGGACGGGGCCACGCTGCTCAACCAGTCGGTGCTGCTGCGCGGCATCAATGACACGGTCGACGCGCTCGCCGACCTCGGCGAGGCGCTGTTCGCGGCCGGCGTGCTGCCCTACTACCTCCACGTGCTCGACCGCGTGCGGGGCGCCGCGCATTTCGAAGTGCCCGACGACGAGGCGCGCGACCTCGTCGCGGCACTGGCGGCACGGCACCCTGGATACCTCGTACCGCGGCTCGTGCGCGAGGTGCCAGGTGCTGCTTCCAAGACAATGCTGCCACCTGCGTCACGTTAGCGGCCGAAAACCCGGTGCTATGATCCGGCGCGATTTGACAATCATCGCGAGCGGCCCCCCACGGGTGCCGCGCACGCACGGGGTAGGATCTTGGCCGAAAGCAGCGCCATCCCAGTCGTCGTCCTGTCGCGCCAGCAGGACCCGGTCGAGGTCATCAACAGCACGCTGCGCAATGCCGGACAGGCCGTGCACTGCAGCTGGGTGCGCGACCTGGCCGACCTGGGTGACGCGCTCGCCGCTCCCAACGATCCGCAACTCATCTTTTTCTGCGTCGCCGACGGCGACGAACTGGAGAGTGCGATGGCGCAGCGCGCCCGCGCCGCTTCGCGCGTACCGGTGCTGGTCGTCCGCGAGTCGCTGACGGAGGCGGACCTGATTCGTGGCCTCGAGCTCGGCGCTCAGGACGTCGTGACGTTGTCCGCCCGGCACCGCCTGCAGGCCGTCGCGGCCCGCGAGCTCGACGCGGCGCGTCTCGACCATGCGCTGAGCGGCACGCTGGCCTCGGCCCGGCAGTACCGCGACCAGATGCGCGCATTCATGACGGGCTCGATCGACGCGATCGCGCACGTGCAGGAAGGCATCGTCGTCGACGTCAATCCAGCCTGGAGCGAACTCTTCGGCCACGCCGACGCCACTGATCTGCTCGGCCAGCCGCTGATGGACCTGTTCCACGCCCGCAGCCACGCCGCGATCAAGGGTGCCGTGGTCGCCGCGATGCAGGGCAAATGGACCGGTCATGCACTGAGCGCTGTCGCCGCGCTACCCAATGGCAACACACTCGCGCTCGAGCTGACGCTCGAGCGCTTCGAATTCGAGGGCGAGGCCGCCGTGCGCCTGTGCGTGCAGACGCAGAAGCGCGACATCGAAACCATGGCGCGGCAACTTGAGGACGCGATGCGTCTCGACAGCCAGACGGGCCTGTTGCGGCGCACGTCCTTCATGGAGGCGGCCACGGCACGCGCCGCGCAACCCCTCAAGGCCGGCCTTCGCTCGATCGCCTACCTGACACCGGACGCGTTCGACGAGATCGAGCGCAACTACGGCCCGCTGCCTGGCGAGGAAATCCTCGAGACGCTCGCGCGGCGCGTGCAGGAACACCTGCAGCCCGGTGACCTGGCGAGCCGCGTGTCATCGCGCGGCTTCGCCATCCTGCTCGAGCGCGGCAATGCCCGCGACCAGGAGAGCTGGCTCGCCAAGCTGCTCGAACGCATCGCCGAAGCGCCATTCCAGGCACGCGGCGAGAGGCTGGAGGTCACCTGCAGCATCGGTTCCGCGCCGCTGCAGGCGCAGGGCGACCTGCTGCAGAAGCCGCTCGACGCCGCAATCAGCGCACAGCGTTCGGCCGCAGCCGCGGGCGGCAATCGCAGCGTGCACAAGTCGCCCTCGGGCGCAAAGCCGGAAATCGACGAAGCCGATCGCGCCGTCGCGAACCAGATCAAGGCCGCGCTGATGGCGAACCGCTTCCGGCTCGTGCAGCAGCCAATCGCCAGTCTGGTCGGCGAGGACCGGCCCATGTTCGACCTGCTCGTCCGTATGCTCGACGAGGCGGGCCAGGAAGTACTGCCGTCGGAGTTCCTGGCAGTGGCCGAACGCACGGACCTGATGAAGAACATCGACCGCTGGATTGTCGGCGCGGCCATGTCCTTCTGCGCCGCGAAGCAGCCGCACCGTGTGTTCGTCAGGCTGTCGCGCGATTCCATGCACGACCAGACGCTCGGCACCTGGCTGCAGCAGCAGCTGAAGACGACGGGCGTGCCAGCCGAGCGCATCGTCGTCGAGATGACCGAGGAAATGGTGCAGGCCCAGCCGCGCGAGGCCCGCACACTGCAGGGCCTGCTGTCGGCGCTCGGCATCGAGTTCGCGATCGAGCATTTCGGCGCCTCGGGCGGCGACCCTGGTGCTTTGCTGCACCGCCTCCCGGTCAACTACGTGAAGATCGACGGCGCCCTGATGCAGGGGATCGCCAATGACCGGCCGTTGCAGGAGAAGGTCAAGGGGCTCGTCGACATCGCCCGCAAGCACGGCGTGACGACGATCGCCGAGCGCGTAGAGGACGCCAACACCATGGCCGTGTTGTGGCAGCTCGGCATCGAGTTCATCCAGGGCTACTTCGTCAACACGCCCGAGTCGGTCACGATCGGATAGCGAGGTGCCGGGCACCTTGTCGGCACCCTACTCGACCTCAAGCGCCTCGGCCTTGCGCCAGCCGCGCGGCAGCACCGCACCGCGCTGGCCACGCTCTCCGCGGTAGTCGGCGAGTTCCTTGTACGACAGCGCCATGCGCCGTTCGCCGACGAGCAGCCGCAGCGCCTGCCCTGGTGCCACGGTGGCGATCGCGAGCAGTGTTTCCGGCTCGACCAGGGACTTCCTGTGTGAGACGCCAAAGATCTTGTTGCCCTTGCCGCGCGGCATCTCGGGCAGGTCAGTGACCGGGAAGGTGAGCAGACGGCCTTCGGAGTTGAGTGCCGCAAGCAGCACCACGGCCTTCGGATCCTCGACGGGCGGGATCGCGGCCGGCGCGATCGCCACGTAGCCCTCGGGCACGTTGAGCACCGCCTTGCCCGCGCGATTGCGGCTGTTGAGGTCCGCGAGCCTGACGACGAAGCCATAGCCGGCACTGCTCGCGAGCACCCAGCGATCCTCGGGTTCGCCGATCATCACGCCCGGGAACGTCGCGCCGTCGGGTGGATCGAGCCGTCCGGACAGCGGCTCGCCCTGCCCCCGCGCCGAAGGCAGCGTATGCGCGAGCAGGCTGTACGACCGGCCCGTGCTGTCGAGGAACACCGCGAATTGCGTCGTGCGCCCCCTGGCGCAGGCCCGAAACTCGTCGCCCGTCTTGTACGAAAGCGTGCGCGGATCGATCTCGTGGCCCCTGGCCTGCCGGACCCAGCCGCTCTTCGACAGCACCACAGTGACCGGTTCGCTTGCGACCAGCTCGGTCGCGTCGATCGCCTGCGCGGCAACGGCTCCCTCGACCAGCTTGCTGCGTCGCCCGTCTCCGTACTTCGCCGCATCGGCCAGGATCTCGTCGCGCACCAGCTTCCTGAGCTTCGCCCTGCTGCCGAGCAGCTTCTGGAGCCGTTCGCGCTCCTGCGCGAGCTCGGCCTGCTCGCCGCGGATCTTCATTTCCTCGAGACGCGCGAGATGGCGCAATTTGGTCTCGAGGATCGCTTCGGCCTGCGCCTCCGACAGCTGGAAGCGCGCCATCAACGCTGCCTTGGGCTCGTCCTCGGTGCGGACGATGCGGATGACCTCGTCGAGGTTCAGGTAGGCGACGAGCAGTCCGTCGAGGATGTGCAGGCGTGCGTCGACTTTCTCCAGCCGGTACTGCAGCCGGCGCGTCACCGTGTCGACGCGGAACGACAACCACTCCGCAAGCAGCGGCTTGAGACCCATCACGCGTGGGCGACCGTCGCGCGCGATCACGTTCAGGTTGACGCGGTAGCTGCGCTCGAGGTCCGTCGTGGCGAACAGATGCGTCATGACCTGCTCGGTGTCGACGCGGTTCGAACGCGGTGTGATCACGAGGCGCGTCGGGTGCTCATGGTCGGACTCGTCGCGCAGGTCCTCGACCATGGGCAGCTTTTTGGCGCGCATCTGCGCCGCGATCTGCTCGAGCACTTTCGAGCCCGAGACCTGGAACGGCAGCTCGGTGATCACGATCTCGCCGTCCTCGACCTCGAAGCGCGCACGGGCGCGGAACGTGCCGTTGCCGGTCTCGTAGATCTTCAGCAGATCCTCGCGCGGCGTGATGATTTCCGCGCCGGTGGGGAAATCGGGACCGAGCACGTGTTCGCAGAGCCGCCACGTCGTGGCCTTCGGGTCCTCGAGCAGGTGCACGCACGCAGCGGCGACCTCACGCAGGTTGTGCGGCGGAATGTCCGTCGCCATGCCGACGGCGATGCCCATCGCGCCGTTCAGCAGCAGGTTCGGCAGCCGCGCCGGCAGCAGCGCCGGCTCCTCGAGCGATCCGTCGAAGTTCGGCGTCCAGTCGACCGTGCCCTGACCGAGTTCGGCGAGCAGCACCTCGGCATAGCGCGCGAGCTTCGACTCCGTGTAGCGCATGGCCGCGAACGACTTGGGGTCGTCCGGCGAGCCGAAGTTGCCCTGCCCGTCCACGATCGGGTAGCGGTACGAGAACGGCTGCGCCATCAGCACCATCGCCTCGTAGCAGGCCGAGTCGCCGTGCGGGTGGAACTTGCCGATCACGTCGCCCACGGTGCGCGCGGACTTCTTGGGCTTGGCGGTGGCGGCGAGGCCGAGCTCGCTCATCGCGTAGATGATGCGACGCTGCACGGGCTTGAGACCGTCGCCGACGTGCGGCAGCGCGCGGTCGAGGATGACGTACATCGAGTACTCGAGGTACGCGCGCTCGGTGAACGCGCACAGCGGCTGCCGCTCGATGCCCTCGAAGCCCAGAGTCGCGTTCGGATCGTTCGTGTTCGCCATGGTCACTCTGCCTCGGCCGCGGCGCCCGTTGCGGCGGCGTCGGCGGCGACGCCCTCGATGCCGGGCGTCACGACGCTCGCGAGGTTGCCCTTGGTCTCGAGCCAGTCACGCCGGTCCGACGCACGCTTCCTGGCGAGCATCATGTCCATGACCTGATCGGCGTGGTCCTGGGCGTCGACCGTGAGCAGCACGAGCCGGCGCGTCTCGGGCGCCATGGTCGTCTCGCGCAACTGCAGCGGATTCATTTCGCCGAGGCCCTTGAAGCGCGTCACCGTCGGCTTCGCGCGGGGGTTCTCGGCACGGATGCGTTCGAGGATGCCGTTGCGCTCGGCGTCGTCGAGTGCGTAGGCGACCTGCTTGCCATGATCAATGCGGTAGAGCGGCGGCATCGCCACGTGGACGTGCCCCGCCAGCACGAGCGGCCGGAAATGCCGCAGGAACAGCGCACAGAGCAGCGTCGCGATGTGCAGGCCGTCGGAGTCGGCGTCGGCGAGGATGCAGATCCTGGCGTAGCGCAGGTTCGAGATGTCGGCGGCACCGGGCTCGACGCCGATCGCGACCGTGATGTCGTGCACCTCCTGGGAGGACAGTACCTCGGCGGGCTCGACTTCCCAGGTGTTGAGGATCTTGCCGCGCAGCGGCATCACGGCCTGGAATTCCCGGTCGCGCGCCTGCTTGGCCGAGCCGCCCGCCGAATCGCCTTCGACGAGGAACAGCTCCGCGCGCTTCGGGTCCTGGCTCGAGCAGTCGGCCAGCTTGCCCGGCAGCGCCGGGCCCGCGACCACGCGCTTGCGCGCCACCTTCTGGCTCGCCTTGAGTCGGGTCTGCGCGTTCATGATCGCGAGCTGCGCGATGCGCTCGCCCTGCTCGGGGTGCTGCGCGAGCCACAGGCCGAACTGGTCCTTGACGATGCCGGAGACGAACGCCGCCGGCTCACGCGAGGAGAGCCGCTCCTTGGTCTGGCCCGCGAACTGCGGGTCGCGCATCTTCATCGAGAGCACGTAGCTGGTGTCGTCCCAGACGTCCTCCGGTGCGAGCTTGAGGCCGCGCGGCAGGATGTTGCGGAACTCGCAAAACTCGCGCACGGCCTCGGTCAACCCGAGCCGGAAGCCGTTGACGTGCGTGCCGCCCTGGGCTGTCGGGATCAGGTTGACGTAGCTCTCCTCGAACCGCGTCGCGCCGTCGACGCGCCACACCACGGCCCAGTCGACGCCTTCCTGCTCCCCTTCGACCTTGCCCGTGTACGGCTCGTCCGGCAGGAACTCGCCCGTCGCCACCGACTCGCGCAGGTATTGCGCGAGGCCTTCGGTGTAGAGCCACTCCTCCTTCTCGCCGGTCTTCTCGTAATGGAAGCGCACGCGCAGACCCGGACACAGCACCGCCTTGGCCTTGAGCACGTGCTTGAGCTTCGTGGTCGCGAAGTCCGGTGCGTCGAAGAATGCAGGGTCGGGCCAGAAGCGCACCGTCGTGCCGGTGTTGCTCCTGCCCACGTCGCCCACGACCTCGAGCTTCGAATGCACCTTCCCGTCCTTGAACGAGATGTTGTATTCCTTGCCGCCACGGCGCACCCAGCATTCGAGGTGCTTCGACAGCGCGTTGACAACCGACACGCCCACGCCGTGCAGGCCGCCCGCGAACTTGTAGCCCGACTCGGCCGAGAACTTGCCGCCCGCGTGCAGCCGCGTGAGGATCAGCTCGACGCCACTCACCTTCTCCTTCGGATGGATGTCGACCGGCATGCCGCGGCCGTCGTCGACGACCTCGAGCGAACCGTCCTTGTAGACGGTCACGTCGATGCGGCTGCAGTGGCCGGCGAGCGCCTCGTCGACGCTGTTGTCGACGACCTCGTGCGCGAGATGGTTCGGCCGGCTCGTGTCGGTGTACATGCCCGGCCGGCGCCGGACGGGCTCGAGGCCGCTCAGGACTTCGATGTCTCGAGCGGTATAGGACTGGCTCATGCGTGGATCGGTCCCCGGCTCGTTTGGGGTTCAAAAAGCGCGCGCATAGTAGCAGAGCACGCCCACGCTCGCGTCAGCCCCAGAGCTCCGGCGACGGCGGGTGCATGCGGCCCGCTTCGTAGTGGATCGCGTGCGGGCGGTCGCGACGCTGCAGCAGTGGCCCGTCGAGATCGACGTGGCGGCAACGCTGCGCGATGAGGAACGCCGGCGCCATCGCCAGCGAAGTGCCGCACATGTTGCCGACCATGAGACCGAACCCGAGCCGCTCCGCCTCGTGGCACAGCGCGAACGCCTCGGTGAGGCCCCCACACTTGTCCAGCTTCACGTTGGCGAACTGGTAGCGGCCCCGCAGCGCCGCGAGCGATGCACGGTCCGTGCAGGACTCGTCCGCGGCGAGCGGCACGACCGGGGCCAGGCCGTCGAGTTCCCCGTCCAGACCGCGCGCCAGCGGCTGCTCGATCAGCTCGACGCCGAGATCGCGCAGCGGCGGCATGAGCCGCTCGAGCAGCCCGCGCGTCCAGGACTGGTTGGCGTCGACGAGAAGCGGCACGTGCGGCTGCACCTCGCGCACGACACGCACGAGATCAACGTGCCGCTCGGCGTCGACCTTGAGCTTGAGCCGGGGCAGGCCGCGCGCGGCTTCGGCCTTGCGGCGCACGTCCGTGACGTCGCCGAGGCCGATCGTGAACGCCGTGGTCACGGGCCGGGGCCTGGGCAGCCCGGCGGCCCGCCAGACCGGCACGCCGGATTGCCTGGCACGCAGGTCCCAGAGCGCGCAGTCGAGCGCGTTGCGTGCGCCGCCGGCCGGCAGCAGTGAAGCAAGCTCCTCGCCCGTGACGCCCGCGTGCAGTTGCGATTGCACCGTCTGCAACTGCTCCGTCATGGTCTGCGGCGTCTCGCCGTCATAATCGACGCCCGCGGCCTCGCCCCGGCCATGCTGCCCGTCCATGGCCGTCAGGCGCACGACGATCACGGGCACGTGAGTGATGCAGTCGCGGGCCGTGGCGAACGGTTCGACGAGTTCCCAGTGTTCGATCGCCGTCTCGAGCCGCATCATGTGGCGAGCAGGGCGGCCGCGATCCGCTCGACCCCGCCGCGCATCGGGTCGCAGACGGGCAACCGCAGGTCGCGCTCGAGCCGCTCGCGGTACACGGTCCAGCGGGCGTCGTCGAGCGACGACGAGTTGACCGCGATGCCGACGCAGCGGATCGCGGGATTCGTCAACCGCCCGGCCTGGAGATAGACGTCGATCGCCTCGGCCAGCGGCGGAATCGGGTAATCCGGATATTCCTCGATCGTCGTGCGCTCCGGCGCGTGGCACAGCACGATCGCGTCCGGCTGGGAGCCGTGCAGCAGCCCCAGCGTCACGGCGGCATAGGCCGGATGGAACAACGAGCCCTGGCCCTCGATGACGTCCCAGTGCGCGGCATCGGCATCGGGCGAGAGCGCCTCGGCCGCGCCCGCGAGGAAGTCCGCGACGATGGCGTCCATGCCGATGCCGCCGCCGGCGATGAGGATGCCGGTCTGCCCCGTGGCACGAAACGTCGCGTCGGCGCCACGCGCCTGCAACGCGCGGGTGAGCGCGAGTGCCGTGTACTTCTTGCCCAGCGCGCAGTCCGTGCCCACCGTCAGCACGCGCCTGCCGCTGCGCTTGCGGCCCGTCGCCACGGGATAGGCTCGGGTCGGATGACGCACGTCGACGAGACGCGAGCGCGTCGCCGCACGCACCAGTCGCGGCAGCATCGCGAGCCGTGTGTGCAGGCCGCTCACGACGTCGAGACCGGCATCGAGTGCCGCGACGAGATCGTCCTGCCAGTGCGCTGGCAAGGCGCCGCCGGCCGGGGCCACGCCGATGACAATCGAGCCGGCACCTCGCGCCGCCGCGGCCGCCGGGTCGAGCGGCGGCAAGCCGAGCGACACGGTGGCCTCGGGCCGCGACCATTCGCCGACGACGTCGACGGGGCACCAGTCGCGCAGCCCGAACGCGGTCTTGGCGTCGGAGGGCAGCGTGACGTCGCCGAGATACAGCAGGTAGGGCTTGCGCAGTTCCAGCATGATTCAGCGCCCGCGCCGGCTCCTGCGCAGCACGCGGCCCGGATGTGCGCCGGTCACCGTCGCATCGCGCAAGACCCATTCGCCCGACACCATCACGGCATCGATGCCGCTCGGCGCCGCCTGCGGCTGCTCGACAGTCGACCGGTCGAGGACCGTCGCCGGATCGAACAGCACGAGATCGGCCACGCTGCCGCGCTCGATGCGACCGCGGTCGTCGAGACCGAGCTGACGCGCCGGCAGCCCCGTCATCTTGTGGATCGCCGTCTCGAGCGGCAGCAGCTTCAGCTCGCGCACGTAGCGTCCGAGGACGCGTGGAAACGCCCCCGCGCCGCGTGGGTGCGCGCCGTGCAGCGTTCCGTCGCTGCTGAACATGATGTCGGGCTGGACGATGAACCAGCGCAGGTCCGCCTCGTTCATCGACGTGACCAGCACGACCTCCCGGGACTCGCCGGAATCGTCTTCCCCAGACGTTTCCCGGACGATGCGCATGTACGCCTCGACCGGCGTGACGGCCCAGGCCCGCGCCACCTCGTCGAGCGTCTTCCCGGCCAGCTCCGGCTGCGGCACGTACTTGCCGAGCCTCACTGCGGACGGCCCGCCGTTGTCGGCGATGGCGCGCCCGACCTTGGCCGCGTTGAACCAGTCACGGTCCGGCACGATCACGCGGATCGTCGAATGCCAGAACGTGTACGGATACACGTCGGCCTTCAGGTCGACGCCTTCGCGCCTCGCCCGCTCGAACAGGGCCGGCATGCGCGTCGCCGCCGTGTTCCACACCGGCGTCGACCCGAGCTTGATGTGCGTGATCTGCACGGGGATGCGCGCCTCGCGCCCGATCCGCAGCACTTCGTCGAACGACGCGTAAACCTCGTTGGCCTCGTCGCGGACGTGACTCTGGTAGAAGCCGCCCGCGGCCGCGGCGACGCGCGCAAGCGCGACGACCTCGTCAGTCGTGGCGAAATGCGCCGCCTCGTACTCGAGACCGGTCGACAGACCGAACGCGCCGGCCGCGAGTTCGGCCGCGAGCAGCGGCTCCATGCGCTCGACCTCGGCCGGCGTCGCCGCGCGGTACAGGTCCTTGCCGAGCACTCGTTCGCGGATGGTCGCATGCCCCACCATGCTCGCGACATTGACCGCCGGCGGTGTGCGTTCGAGACGCCCGAGCCAGTCCGCCAGCGGGTAGTCGGACTCGCCGTCCTGCCCGACGAGAATGGTGGTGACGCCCTGGCGCGTGAGCGTGGCCGCGTCGAGGTCGTCGAGCAGCCCGCCTCCGCCGTGGCTGTGCACGTCGATGAAGCCGGGCGCGAGCGCCAGGCCGTGCGCATCGTGCACCGCTTCCCCGGGCCCGGCGTCGATGTGCGGCGCGACCTCGGCGATCCGCGACCCGCGGACGCGCACGTCGCCGGCACGAGACACTCCACCAGTGCCGTCGTAGATCACGGCGTTGCGAATCAGGATGTCGGCGGCGTGTGTCGGATACGCGGCCAGCGCGAGGCCGAGCAGCGAGAGACGAACGAGGTTGCGCATGACGCTGCGCAGTCTATGCCAGATCGGCCACCAGCGCCGCGCGCACGGCCTCGGTCACGGGCTCGGCCGCATGACGGTAATTGTCGTGATCCACGCCGACACCGATGGCAGCGCCTCCCTTGGCCGCCACCACCATGGCCGACGTCAGGTCGAACCGCAGGAAGTGCACCGACGAGGTCTTTGCCTCGTTCTCGCGGTCCAGGTCCTCGTCCGCGACGGCGTAGACGCGGTCATGGCCCGCGACCCGCACCCAGCAACGGTCCTCGACGCCCTTGAGCCCGGCGAGTGCATCGCGGCGCACGTCCGGATCCGGGTATTCGAGCATGAACGTCGCCTTCCAGTTGCTCCCGTCCGGGATCAGCGGATTGTAGGCGCCGAGTTCGTCGACGATGCCCGCGGCCTCGAAGATGCGCTCGATGCGCAGCATCTCCTGCACCTGGTACTGCACCGTCAGCCGGTCCTCGAAGCAGAAGGTCGCGTTGGGGCCCACGGCCAGTGTCCGGCGCTTCTTGTGCGCGATCACGCTCGGGCGGAATTGCGGTCGGCGCTGCGCATACTGCTCGAGGCTGAAGAGGTCTTCGGGCCGCAGCTTGCGGTGACCGGGGGGCTGCGCGCCGTCGAGGTCGGTGGCATTCATGACCGTGTCGTCCGTTCAGAGACCGTAGGCGATGCGCAGCAGCGTGATCGGGTGCGTCGGCGGTTTCGCGTCGGCGCCGAGACCCGACTCGATCTGGTGACCCGCCATGGGGCAGTCGCTGGCGTAATGGTCCGGCGCGGCGTTCTTCACCTTGCCGAAGACGGGACGGCCGATCCTCATCGACGCGTCGCGATATTCCTTCTTCACACCGTAGGTGCCGTCGTGGCCCGAGCAGCGCTCGATCGACTCTAATTCGGTACCCGGTACCAATTTCAGCACGTCGCGCGTCTTGAGGCCGAGGTTCTGCACACGCAGGTGGCAGGGCACGTGATAGCTCACCTTGCCGAGCCCTCGGGCGAAGTCCGTGCGCAGCAGCCCCGCCGCATGTCGCAGCGCGAGGTATTCGAACGGGTCGAACATGGCCGCCGCGACCTTCGCGACGGTCTCGTCCTCCGGAAACAGCAGCGGAAGCTCCTGCTTGAACATCAGCGCGCACGACGGGACCGGCGCCACGAGGTCGTGGCCCTGCTCCACCATCGCGGCCAGCGCCGGGACGTTCACGTCCTTCGCCCGCTCTATGGACTCGAGGTCGCCGAGTTCGAGCTTTGGCATGCCGCAGCACCTCTCCTGCGGCACGAGCGTCACCGGGACGCCGTTGTGACGGAACACGGCAGCGAGGTCGGCGACGATGTCGGGCTCGTTGCGGTTGCAGTAGCAGGTGACGAAGATCGCGATGCGGCCTCGCGTCTTCGCCGTCGCCTGCGCCTCCGTCGCGTCGACGCGATGGCCGCGCGCGACCCGGGCGCGACCGGACGTGCTGTGATAGCGCGGCAGCGGCGCCTGCCGATGCACGCCGAGCGTCTTTTCGAGCATCTGTCGGCCGAACGCGGTGTCGTTGACCTTGTTGACGACCTGCGCCACGACCGGGATGCCGGCGATCCGCCCGACGAGATCGGTCGAGCTCAGCAGCGTGTCGCGCAGCCGCGTCCCGCCCTGGCGGAACCTGAACGCCTTGGCGCGCAGCATCAGGTGTGGAAAGTCGATGTTCCACGGGTGCGGCGGCACGTATGGGCATTTCGACATGTAGCACATGTCGCAGAGATAGCAGTGGTCGGCGACCTGCCAGAACACCTTGCGATCGACGCCGTCGAGTTCGCCGGTGGGTGAGGCGTCGATCGCATCGAACAGCAGCGGAAAGGCATTGCAGAGGCTGAAGCAGCGGCGACAGCCGTGGCACAGCTCGTAGACGCGCCCGAGTTCGTGCACGAGCGCCGTCTCGTCGTGAAACTCCGGGCTGCGCCACGCGACCGGGTGTCGCGTCGGCCGTGCGAGACTGCCCTCGCGCGCTCCCGAGCCCGGGGACGGGGTGGCGGTGGTTTCGTCCGTCATGGCGTGGCTCCCGTGCACGACTCGACCGGGCCGCCCCGCCGGGCAACAAGGGGTGGATCGGGGCCACCCCCTTGCCCCGGCGCAGCGTCTGCCTCGACGACCGCTGGCAATGCGGTCAAAGCGTGTCGAGCGCCTTCTGGAAGCGATTGGCGTGCGAGCGCTCGGCCTTGGCGAGCGTCTCGAACCAGTCGGCGATCTCCTCGAAACCCTCGTCGCGTGCGGTCCGGGCCATGCCGGGATACATGTCGGTGTACTCGTGTGTTTCGCCCGCGATCGCTGCCTTGAGGTTGTTCGAGGTCGAACCGATCGGCAGACCCGTCGCGGGATCCCCGACGGCTTCCAGGTACTCGAGGTGCCCATGCGCATGGCCCGTTTCGCCCTCGGCAGTCGAGCGGAACACGGCGGCGACGTCGTTGAAACCCTCGACGTCCGCCTTCTGCGCGAAATACAGGTAGCGGCGATTGGCTTGCGACTCGCCAGCAAAGGCGGTTTTCAGGTTGGATTCGGTCTGCGTTCCCTGCAGGGACATGGCTTTACCCTCCACTCTGCGTTGCGTCGTTGTCAAAACGCGTGGACACGCGTCGTCAGCCACTTCTAGACCAAGTCTAAGCGCACGTCAACCGCCTCACGTGCCGCTTCGCTGCGCTGCTGAAGCCAGCCACCGGCTGGCACCGACGGCAGCCGGCGCGTTGACCCATCTCCACCCCTGTGCAAGGCTTGCCGCCCTCCGGAGACCGTGCGTGACCGAATCCTCCCCTCCCCAACCCGACTTCGAACGTGCCCTCGCCGAGCTCGAGGCCGCCGTCGACTCGCTCGAGCATGGCGAGCTCTCGCTCGAGGAGGCGCTGAAGCGATTCGAACGGGGCGTCGGGCTGGCGCGTGAATGCCAGCGCGCCCTGCAGCAGGCCGAACAGAAGGTCGAGATCCTGCTGCAGAAGAACGCCACGGCCGAGCCCGACCCGTTCGAGCCCGACGAGGGATGAGCGACACGCGGGCCGCGAAATCCGCATCCGATGCAGAACGCGACGTGCTGCAGAGCGCCCTCGACCACTGGCGCGCCCGTGTCGAGTGTGAACTCGACCGCTGGCTGCCGGCGGTCGACGTCAACCCCTCGCGCCTGCACGCGGCACAGCGCTACAGCGTGCTCGCGCCCGGCAAGCGCATCCGCCCCGCCCTCGTCTATGCCACGGCCGAAACGCTCGGCGTACCGCTCGCGCACGTCGATGCACCGGCCTGCGCCGTCGAGCTGATCCACTGCTATTCGCTGGTCCACGACGATTTGCCAGCCATGGACGATGACGACCTGCGGCGGGGCCGGCCGACGTGCCACAAGGCCTTCGACGAGGCGACGGCGATCCTGGCGGGCGACTCGTTGCAGGTGCTGGCCTTCCAGTTGCTGGCGGTGCACCCGGGCATGCCCACCAATCCCGCGATGCGCGTCGGCATCATCGAGTTGCTCGCAGTGGCGAGCGGTACCGCGGGCATGGCCGGCGGGCAGGCCCTGGACCTCGCCGCGGAAGGCCGCAAGCTCACGCTGTCCGAGGTCGAGCAACTGCATTCGATGAAGACCGGCGCCCTGATCCGGGCCAGCGTGCTGATGGCCGCGCGCTGCTGCCCGTCCCTGAACGCCGGCCAGCACGACGCGCTGGCCCGATTTGGCGCCGACGTGGGACTGGCCTTCCAGGTGCAGGACGACATCCTCGACGTCGAGGGCGACGTCGAGGTCATCGGCAAGGTGCCCGGCAGTGACGAGGCGCGCGGCATGCCGACGTATCCGGCGATCGCGGGTCTCGATGCAGCACGCGCACGGGTCCACGAGCTGCACGAGCGGGCCAGCGGTCTGTTGCGCGAACACGGCTGGCATCGCGGACCCCTCGCCTCGTTGTCCGACTGGTTGCTGACGCGCAGCAACTGACTGATCGCGCGGCAACGCGACCTCGACGCGCGGGCGGACGGGCCGCGGGCCGGCGTGTAAAATCAGTCTGATGTCGCGTCTGGACAACTACCCGCTGCTCGCGAGCCTCGAGACACCCGCGGACCTGCGCAAGCTCCCCGCCACGCGGCTCGGCCCGGTGGCCGACGAGCTGCGCGACTTCCTGATCCACACAGTCAGCCAGATGGGCGGCCACTTCGCCGCGGGTCTGGGCACCGTCGAGCTCACGGTGGCGCTGCACTACGTCCTCGACACGCCGTACGACCGGCTGGTCTGGGACGTCGGGCATCAGGCCTATCCGCACAAGGTGCTCACCGGCCGCCGCGACCGGCTGCAGACCATCAAGCTCAAGGGCGGCCTGGCCCCGTTCCCGAGCCGCTTCGAGAGCGAATACGACACGTTCGGCGTGGGGCATTCCAGCACCTCGATCAGCGCCGCGATCGGCATGGCGCTCGCCGCGAAGGCCAAGGGCGAAAAACGCCGCGTCGTCGCGGTGATCGGCGACGGCGCCATCACCGCGGGCCAGGCATTCGAGGCGCTCAACCACGCGGGTGCGCTCGACGCCAACATCCTCGTCGTGCTCAACGACAACGACATGTCGATCTCGGAGAACGTCGGCGCGCTGTCCAATTACTTCGCGCGCATCCTCTCCGGCAAGACCTACGCGGCACTGCGCGAGGGCGGCAAGAAGATCCTCCGCCGCATGCCGACGGTCTGGGAACTCGCGCGCCGCTCCGAGGAGCATTTCAAGGGCATGGTGCTGCCGGGTACGATGTTCGAGGAGATGGGGTTCAACTACTTCGGGCCCATCGACGGCCACGATCTGGACGCGCTGGTCAAGACGCTCGACAACCTGAAAGACGTCGAAGGCCCGCAGTTCCTGCACGTCGTCACGCGCAAGGGCAAAGGCTACGCGCCGGCCGAGGCCGACCCGATCAAGTGGCACGGCCCGGGTCCGTTCGATCCGCAGAGCGGCACGATCCACAAGGAGCAGGCGACCGGCCCGGCGTATTCCCAGGTGTTCGGCCAGTGGCTCTGCGATGTGACCGCGATCGACCCGCGCGTGGTGGGCATCACGCCGGCCATGCGCGAAGGCTCGGGTCTCGTCGAGTATTCCCGGCGCTTCCCGGACCGCTACTTCGACGTGGCGATCGCCGAGCAGCACGCCGTGACGCTCGCCGCCGGGTTCGCATGCGAAGGCCTGCGGCCCGTGGTCGCGATCTACTCGACCTTCCTGCAACGCGCCTACGACCAGTTGATCCATGACGTTGCCCTGCAGGAACTGCCCGTCCTGTTCGCCATCGACCGCGGCGGCCTCGTGGGCGGCGACGGCGCGACGCATCAGGGCGCGTTCGATCTCTCGTACCTGCGCTGCGTCCCGAACATGGTCGTCATGGCGCCGGCGGACGAGAACGAATGCCGGCAGATGCTCTACACGGGAATCACGCTCGACGGACCGGCCGCGGTACGCTACCCCCGCGGGCCGGGCCCCGGCGTGCCGCCCGTGCAGGAGATGAGCGCATTGCCGGTCGGCTGCGCCGAAGTCCGCCGCGAGGGCCGGTCGGGCCTGCTGCTGCTCGCGTTCGGCACGATGGTCGCGCCCTGCCTGGCGCTGGCCGACCGGTTCGACGCCACGCTCGTGAACATGCGCTTCGTCAAGCCGCTCGACGAGGGCACGGTGTGCCGGCTCGCCGCCACGCACTCGTGCATCGTCACACTCGAGGAAAACGTCGTGGCCGGCGGCGCGGGCAGCGCGGTCGCCGAGTGCCTCGCGGCGCATGGCATCGAGGCCACCGTCCACCATATCGGCATCCCCGACCGATTTATCGAGCATGGGTCGCGCGAGGACTGCCTGGGCCTGGCGGGCATCGACGCCGCCGGCGTCGAACGACAGGTCACGCGCCTCTGGGCGGCCCGCCAGCCCGCCCGGCCGGCGGTCGCCGGGCGCCATTCCTGACCGTTCAGGCCCGTTCGGGCTCGTTGGGCCCGGCCATCCGGGGTGAGCCAAGTCCCGTATACTTGACAATCTGCCGCCCCGATCCTCGGGACCGGGGTTTCCGCGCAAGCGAATGGACGACCAGACCCGACCCGACCGCCACGACATGAGCCGCAACGCCCAGACCAGCCCCGTCGGCACCGCCCGCGTCACGCCGATCGAGGACGTGCAGGGGCGGGCCGACTCGCGCCGGATTCCGATCAACAAGGTCGGCATCAAGGACGTGTATCACCCGGTGCGGGTGCGCGACCGCTCGGGCGGCGACCAGCACACGGTCGCGAACTTCAACATGTACGTTGCCCTGCCCCACAACTTCAAGGGCACGCACATGTCGCGCTTCGTCGAGATCCTGCACCTGCACGAGCGCGAGATCTCGGTCGAGTCATTCCGCCAGATGCTCGGCGAGATGACGCAACGGCTCGACGCGACGTCGGGTCACATCGAGATGACGTTCCCCTACTTCGTGATGAAGCGGGCCCCGGTCACCGGGGTCGAGAGCGTCGTCAAGTACGACGCGAGCCTGATCGGCGAAGTCCACGACGGCGTGGAGGAAATGTGGATCCGCGTCGTCGTGGCCGCGACGAGCCTGTGCCCGTGCTCGAAGAAGATCTCCGACTACGGGGCCCACAACCAGCGCTCGCACATCACCATCCGCGCGCGCGTGCGCGAGCACGTCTGGATCGAGGAACTGATCGACATTGCCGAGCAGGAGGCGTCCTGCGAGGTGTTCGGGATCCTCAAGCGCCCCGACGAGAAGTACGTGACCGAGCGTGCCTACGACAACCCGAAGTTCGTCGAGGACATCGTGCGCGACGTCGCGGTCCGCCTCAACGCCGAGGACCGTGTGCTCGCCTACATCGTGGAGGCCGAGAACTTCGAGTCCATCCACAACCACAGCGCGTACGCGCAGATCGAGAAGGACAAGGAAAGGACCGCCAACCCGTGACCGGCGCGGCGGGACGCCTCGTCCGCCCCGCGCTTTCGGGCCTCGCCAAGGCGTCGATCTGGCGCCACGCCTCCTGACGCGACTGATTCGCCATCGCCCGTGCGTCCAACCCCGAGGGGTTGCCGACGCGACGCGCCGTCCCTGGCGGGCAGCGTGGTGTCGCGAAAGGAGCGGCGATGGCAGAGAATCACCAGGACGTCTTCAGCGCTGGCGAGCGGATCGCGCAGCGGCGGTGGGGCGACCCATCGCTGTGGACCGGGACCCGCGTGGGCCAGCTCATCTGGGAGCATATTCCGGGCCGGCTTCACGCGAGGGTTGAGGCCGCGCCGTTCTTCTTCCTGGCGACGAGCGACCGCGAGGGCCGCTGCGACTGCGCCTTCAAGGGCGGCGGGCCGGGGCTCGTGCGCGTGCTGGGGCCCTGCCGGCTGGCGTTTCCCCACTTCCCGGCGCGCGTGCCCGGCAACGGCGCCTACTCGAGCCTGGGCAACATCCTCGTCAACGATCAGGTGAGCCTGCTGTTCGTCGACTTCGCCGACGGCGGCCGGCTGCGCGTGAACGGACGCGCGACGCTGCACGACGACGCCGAACGGCTCGCGGCGTTCCCTGGTTCGGAATGCGTCGTCGACGTGCAGGTCGATCGCGTGATGCCGAGCTGTTCTGCCAACGTTCCGCGCCTCGTCCCCGAGCACGCCGCCGGAGGTGCGGGGCCGTGAGCAGCTACCGCATCGCGGTCAATGTCGAATGGACCAGCCACTGCAACGCGCTGTGCGCGATGTGCCCGCGCGAGCGGGTTCCGCACCCACGGCGCATGACCGCGGACACCTGGGCGCGCATCCTCGAACGCATGTCGCCACAGGACGTGTTCCGCGCCGTGATCGCCGGCTACGGCGAGCCAACGACGCACAACCGGTTCTTCGAGTTCGTGGACCGGCTGCGCTTCCATCCCGTGCCGTTCGACATGGTCACCAACGGCCAGCAACTCGACGAGCCACGCATCCGCCACCTCGATGGCGCCATCGGCACGCTGCTCGTGTCGTTCTCGAGCATCGACCCGCTCGTCTATGGACGCGTGCACGTCAATCTCGACCAGAAGCGCGTCAAGGAGAATCTCCGCCTGGCGCAGCGGCTATTCCGCAGCACACGCCTCGCCGTCAGCCTCACGCCCATGCCGGAATGCCTGCCGTCCCTGCCCGACACCATCGCATGGCTGCGGGCGCAGGGCATCGACCGCCTGACGATGTCGCCGACGTTGTACAACCGTGGCGGCAGCCTGCAGGGACACGAACTCGCGAGTGCGCGGCTGCGCGAGGCGATCCGTCGCCACGGCCTGCGCTCGCAGGAGGTCGACTTCATCGCGGGGCTGCGCGACACGCTCGGCCAGGTTCGCAGCAATCGCTTCCGGTGCCTGCCACGGAACGTCGACCTGCTGATCTCCGCGGAGGGCAACTACCTCTATTGCTACAACGACGTCGGCCATGAGCATGCGATCGGGCACGTGTCCGGGATGGACATCCGCACGACGCTGGCCCGCCGCGAAGGCATGCCAGCGGTCCCGTCGCTCTGCGACGACTGCAACGTGCGCCGCCGATACGGAGCACGGGAGCTGGCCAGGGCGGGCGCCGCCTATCTGTGCGCCAGGCTCGCGCAGGGAGTGCGGGCCGGTCGGATGCGACGAACGCGGGAAGTCGAAATGCCGGGGTCGGTCGCCCACGGACCGCCGGATTGGCGACGAGCCCGGCCGCGCTAGCTGCTCTTCCTGTGCCCCCGCTGCAGCCGGTTGATCAGCTCGCGCAGGAACACCTTGTTGAAGCGGAGCTGGCACGAAATCGAGGTCTGCTCGAGCAGCGTCGCCGTCACCTTGAGCAGCGTGACGGGCTCCTGCGCCTCGGCGACCGTGTCGCGTCGCGATCCTTCCGAAAAGCTCGCCTCGCCGAAGCAGCCGCCCGCGAGAATGACGCCCACGGCGTCGCCACCGCGGCTGATCCGCACGCTGCCCGTCACGACCACGTAGAAGCGGTCGTCGATCTCGCCGGGGCGCAGCAGGGCCTCGCCGGCCGGATGCTCGCACCAGACGCCGGCCCGCATCACCTCGCGGATCTCCGCGTGCGAGAAGTCGTGGAAAAAGCGCAGCCGGCGCAGCACGGCGAAGCGCTCCTCGTCGTCGATCTGCGGCTGCGTCGCGCGCAGCTTCTGGTAGAGGCGGGTCAGCTCCGCCGCGAACTCGCTGCCGCTGCGGTAGCGGTCGTTCGGGTCCTTCTCGAGCGCGCGGTTGACGACCTGCTCGAGTTCCTCGGGGATCTCCGGTCGCAGGCCGCGCAGCGGCTCGGGTGTCTGCTGCACGACCTGGCGCAGGAGCTTGCCGAGCGCGCCGGCGCGGAACGGGCGCTGCCCGCAGAGCATCTCGTACATGACGGCGCCGAGCGAATAGAGGTCGGAGCGTGCGTCGAGTTCCTGGCCCTGCACCTGTTCCGGCGACATGTAGGCCGGGCTGCCCGCCACGCCTTCGAGCCGTGACACGTCCGAGTCGGCGACGAGGGCGATGCCGAAGTCGACGATGCGGACGTCGCCGTCCTGCGTCAGCAGGATGTTCGACGGCTTGATGTCGCGATGGACGACGCCGCGCGAATGCGCATAGTGCAGCGCCTTTGCGCACTTGTAGACGATCGAGACGACCTGCTCGACGGGCAGCAGGCTGCCGGTACGGCAGTACTGGCCGAGCGTGCGCGCGCCGTGGATGTGCTCGGTGACGACGTAGCGACGGCCTTCTTCCTCGCCGGCGTCGAAGATCGGCACGATGTTCGGGTGCTGCAGCTTGCCGACCATCTTCGCCTCGCCGAGGAACATGCGGCGGGCGTTGCGGCCTTCGGCGTCGTCGTTGGTCGTCGCGTGGTACAGCTTGATCGCAACGTCGCGGCCGTAGAACGGATCGTGTGACAGGTACACCGTGCCGGTGCTGCCGCGCCCGACCTCGTGCACGACGTAATACTTGCCGATGCGGTCCGGTGCGAGCGGCGGCGCCTCGACGAGGATCGTCTGGGTCTGCACCACGTGCGGTTCGATCTTTCTTGCGTGGCTCACGTGTAGCGTCGTATCAGCAGCAGGGTCGCGGCCGCAAACGACGCAGCCAGGATGTCATCGAGCATAATGCCCACCCCACCCCGCAATCCGTGATCGACCTCGCGGATCGGCCAGGGTTTCCAGACGTCGAACAGCCGGAACAGTCCGAACGCCAGCAGCGCGCCCCACCCGGTCCGCGGCGCCGCCAGCATCACGATCATCATCCCTGCGATCTCGTCCCAGACGATGGCCGGGTGGTCGTGGACGCCGAGCCGGCGTGCGCTTTCACCGCAGATCCAGACGCCCGCGAGCGAGGCGATCGCGGCGATGGCCGCGGCGATCCCCAGCCCGAGCGGCGCCGTCAGCCACCCGAACGCGAGCCCGACGATGGAGCCGAAGGTACCCGGAGCGACCGGCGCGAGTCCGGAACCGAATCCCAGTGCGAGCAGGTGCACCGGCTGCCGGAGCACCGCCGGCGGAATGCGGGTGGCGGCGCGCACGGCGCGGCCGGGATGCGGCCCCGTCATCGCGCGTGTCCGCGTCTCACGACGCACCCCCGGGCGCACCGGCGCGTACCACGCGGGCCTGCCCACTAACCGCCGACGAAATGGTCATGACCGTGCCCCTCGATGATCTCCACGCACCCCTGGCGCAGGCACTGCACGCCATCGCCCGGCACGATGATGCCGATGCGATGGAGCGGACAGCCGGCGCGCGTCGCGATCCGCTCGAGCGACACAGCGACGTGTTCCGGCACCGTGAACAGCAGCTCGTAGTCGTCGCCGCCGTGCAGCGCGTAGTGCTCGCAGCGTGCACGCCCGCCCTGGGCCGCAAGCGACGGCGAGATCGGCAGCGACTCGAGTTGGACGACCGCGCCGACACCGCTGGCCCGGACCAGCTTGCCGAGGTCGCCGAGCAGGCCGTCGGAGACGTCCATGGCGGCGGTGGCGAGGCCACGCAGCGCGCGACCGAGCGCAAGCCGCGGCTCAGCGTACAGGAAACGGCGCACGCACCGGTCGGGCGAATCGAACGCTGCCGCGCCAGTGCGCAGCAAGTCGAGACCCGCGGCAGCTTCGCCCGGCCAGCCGGACACGAACAGCGCATCGCCGGGCCGCGCGCCACTGCGCGTGAGCGCCTCGGCAGGCGGCACGAAGCCGAGCGCTTCGATCGTGACGACGCGAGGCCCGGCGACCGTGTCGCCACCCACGAGCGCGACACCGTGCTCGTCCGCCAGTCGGTAGAGACCTCGTGCGAAGCCCTCGATCCATGCTTCGTCGACATCGGGCATCGACAGCGAAAGCAGAGCCCAGGCGGGCTCGGCCCCCATCGCGGCGAGATCGCTCAGGTTGACGGCCAGCGCCTGGTGTCCGACCACTTCGGCCGGCGTCCCGGGCAGGAAGTGGCGCCCCTCGACCAGGGTATCGGTCGCCGCAACGACGGCCTGACCCGGCGGCGGCACGAGCAGGGCCGCGTCGTCGCCCACCCCGAGCAGCACGTCGCCACGACGCGCGGCGCGTGAAAAGTAGCGGGCGATGACGTCGAATTCACCGAGAGGCACGTGCGCTCCGCGGTCAGTCGCGGCGCGT
>WBZL01001198.1_pt1 | contig 27773 bp, 24 predicted proteins | sample 5204291 | NCBI WGS metagenome assembly WBZL01 (sample SAMN12344345, study PRJNA552823) | activated sludge metagenome | biome: Activated sludge suspended growth; feature: Nitrification reactor; material: Wastewater; isolation source: activated sludge from nitrification reactor of wastewater...
GCTGGCCATCGCCATGCTGTCCGCCGCCTGGAACCGATCGGAAGATCAGTTTGCGGCGATTCAAAAGTTAGGGGAGTGGGGAACGGCCGTACTCGCCCACGACGAAACCATCGGCCAGATGGCCCAAGTGATGGTGACAAACAACGACGCCGACATCTGGCCCGCACCCGACGGCGGCCCGGGCTGCCGGATCCAGCGCCAGGCGGCGACGGCGGCGATCAGCACGAACACCGGATCGGCGGGGTAGACGTGGATGCCGAGGACGACCGAGCGCGGCGTGACCATCAAGCCGTCGAGCAGCGCGGCCACCGCGATCAGCGCCAGTCCGGCGCGCGCACCGGCGTGGACACGCAGCGCCAGCCAGACGCTGCCGAGCGCCAGGCCCATCGCCAGCAGCACGGCCAGCCCGAGGCTCAGCACCGGCCCGATCAGCATGCCGACCTGGGACATGGTTCCTCCCGGCCAGCGCCGAAGATCTGCACGTAGGCCTGCACGCCACGGGCCGGGCCGAAGCGATGGGCCACGTCCGCGGCCTGCGCCCGGGCTCGCTCGGCCAGCCCACCGGGTCCGTCCAGGCCGCCGACGAGCGCCACCAGCGCCGCGCCCAGGGCCTCGGCATCCGGGCCAGCCGCCCAGGCGATGGCGGGGCTGACCGCCCGCAGGTCGCGCAGGCCGGGCACGTCGGTCAGCAGCAGCGGCAGGCCGCAACCCAGGGCTTCGAGCGCGGCCACCGAGAAGCCTTCCTTCAGCGACGGCAGCACGGCCGCGTCGGCGGCGTGCAGCACCTCGCGCGTGTCGGGCAGCTGGCCGAGGAAGCGCCACTGCGCAGCGACACCGCGCTCGGCGGCCAGGCGCCGCTCGTCGCCTTCCGATGCGCCGCTGCCGGCATGCAGCACGACCAGGTGCCGGCGCAAACCGGCCGGCAGTCGCGCCAGCGCCTCGATCAACGCGGCGTGGTTCTTCACCGGCGCGCAATTGCCCACCAGGGCCAGCACGATGTCCGATGGCTGCAGCTGCAGGCGGTCGCGCGCCTGGGCACGCTCGTCGGCGCGGGGCGGGCGGTAGGCCGCCGTGTCGAACCAGTTCGGCACCGTCGTCGTCGCGTTGAACGACACCTCGCGCTCGATCGCCGCGACCGACTCGCCGATGGCCACCGGCGTGACGCCGCACCACGCCAGCACGCGGCGCTGCACGATGCGCAGCACGCGCCGCCAGCCGGTGTAGGCGAAGCTGCTGTGGATGGTGCGCACCGTGCGCGCGCCCGCCAGCCGTGCGCACAGGCCGTAGAGGAAGTGGGCGCGCTCGGTGTGCACGTGCACGACGTCGAAGCCGCCGAACAGACGCAGCAGGCGCCAGGCGAACGCCGGTCGGCGCACGAAGGGCAGGTGGTGCAGCGCATAGCCGGCGTCCGACAGCGCCGCGGCATAGGGCCCGGGGCGCGCCCCGGTGGACAGGATCTCGCAGGCCACGCCGTGCCGCGCCCATTGCGGCGCCGCGACGCGCAGCATCGACTCGGCCCCCGAAGGCATCAGCTCGTTGAGCACCATCAGCACCCTCATCGCCGCCTCACCGCGGCTTCGGCGACGCCCGGGTGGGGCCCGGGCCGCGCCGGCATGGCGACCGCGGCCCCGCCTCCGCCGACGTGTCGTGCCGGCCGGTCGGGCCGGTCGTCGGCCAGCAGCTGTGCACACAGGGCCAGGTAGGCGTCGGCCACCGCCACGCTCGAGAACAGCTGCCGGGCCCGTTCGCGTCCGCGTGTCGAGGCGCGTGCGTGGGCGGCCTCGTCGCTCAGCAGGTTCATGCAGGCCTCGGCCATCGCGGTGGGTGAGCGCACGTCCACCAGGGCACCGGACACGCGCCCGGTCACCCAGGGCACGCCGCCGCTCGCGGCACCGGCCACCACCGGAATGCCCAGCGCCATCGCCTCGGCCACGGCCAGGCCGAACGACTCCTCCACCGCCGGGTGCAGCAGCAGGTCCACGCGCGCCAGCAGGTCCATCGTCTGGCGATGGGGCAGCGGACCGTGGAACACGAAGTCCGCCTCGGCGCGCCGCGCGCGCGCCCAGGCCATGGCCGGCCCGTCGACCCCGTAGCCGGGCCCGACCAGGTGCAGCGTGGCCGCGGGCCATCGGGCCTTGACGCGTTGCAGCGCCTGCAGTCCGCAGGCCGGGTTCTTCACCCGCGTCCAGCCGTTGAGGATCATTGCCAGGCACGGCGCCGGGCCGCGTTGCGCCAGCGATGTCCACGGCCGCGACGCATCGAACACCGTGTCGGCCACCGGGTTGGGCACCACGACCGGCGCGACGCCGTGTGTCCACGGCGCCAGCTCGGCCGCCAGGTAGGGTGACACGGCAGTCAGGTGGCTGGCGCGGCCGAGCACCTGGCGTGCCATGAGGTAGCGGCCGACGCGGTACAGGTCGGGCATCGTGCGCAAGATGGCGCGTGGCGAGTCGTGACAGGTCACCAGCGTCGGCAGGCCCGCATCCAGCGCCGCGGCGGCGTACTCGTAGCTCCAGTGCGCGTGCACGACGGCCGGTCGGTCGTGCCGCATCGCATCGGCCAGCATCCGGCGCTCGAGCGCGAAGCCGTCGACGATGCGTCCCGGCCGCCCATGGCGAAAGCGGAACGCCCGCGCGCGCCGCGGCGCGACGTACAGGCGCAGGCGATCGGACTGCAGCCGCATCCAGCGCGGCTCGGCGGCGTCCAGCGCCTCGTCGGTGGTGAACACGCTGAGGCGCAGGCCGCGGCCGAGCAACTCGTCGACCAGGGTCGTGATCAGCGGCGACCCGGTCGAGCGCCAGGCCGTCGCCGCCGCGTGCGCCGGCAGGTGGCGCAGCAGGTCGGGCACCGTCACCGGTCCGGCCAGGCCGAGCCGGCGGTCGGCGGGCCAACGGTCGAGGTCGGGGCCTGCGCTCATGCGTCACCGAACAGTTGTTCGCCGATGGCCACGACGAGGTCGCGGTACACGCGCGTGGCGTGGAGCCGCTGGCGGGCGTAGGCGCGCCCACGCAGGCCGATGTCGATCAGCTGCTCGCGCGGCAGGCTGAGCAGGGCGTCGGCGACGTCGAGCGCCTGCTCGGGCGACTGCACGAGGAACAGGCCTTCGGCGCCCGGCAGCACCTGCTCGATGCCCGGCTGGTGGTTGGTGATGTGCGCCACGCCGCTGGCCAGGCTGATCGGCAGGCGGTCCGAGAAGTACATCGGAACCTCGTCGAACAAGGTCCAGTTGATCGACAGCCAGGCCTGGCGCACGACACGCTCCTGGTCGCCGAACACGATCGGGCCGCGCAGGTACGGCTCGTCGCGCCAGCCCTGGCCGGCGCCGTGGACCACGAAGCGCTTGCCGTAGGCGTGGTGGAACAGCCGGGCCAGGCGCTTGCGGCGGTGGCCGCCCGGCAGGTACAGGCCGGGGATGCGCTTGAGGCAGGCCAGGTTGGCGATCATCACGGCGTCCAGCGGCCGTGTCGGCGGTGGCTGCCAGGGCGTGTCGAAGCGCTCGTCGTCGTACGAGTGGGGCGCCAGCAGCACGCGCGGCGCGCCGGCCTGCCGCACCCGGGCGGCCAGGTCGCCGAGTCCGACGACGACGGCCAGGTCGGCGGCCGCCAGGGCCGCGCGCAGCGTGCGGTCGAAGGGCTTGAGCAGCCGGCCGTAGACATCGCCTTCGTGCACGACGAGCCGCGGCGCCGAGGGCACCGCCTTGAGCTGCGGCAGGAAGGCCGCGTCGACGCCCCAGCGGTCGCTCGGATGCTGCAGGAAGACGACATCGGGCTCGAAGGCCCGCACCTGCGCCAGCAGGTCCTGCTGCACCAGGTCCGGCCGCTGCAGCCGCTCTGCGGCGACCAGGTACGAGCAGGCCTGGTAGGCAGCGAGCAGGCCCTGCTCGTGCATCAGCCGGAAGGCCTTGCGCGGGCCGACCTGGTCGCCCTCGGTCGCCTCGTTGGGCAGGTACAGCCAGCGCAGGGGCTTCATGGCAGGGCCCTTCGCAGCGGCGGCGGCAGGCGCCGCCAGGCCGGCAGCTGGCGGGCGGCCAGGCGGCCCGGCGCGGTGCCGTCCAGCAGCCACCGGGCCAGGCCGGCGGCCAGCACCAGCGCGAGAAGGCCGGCCACCAGGTCGGTCGCAAAGGCCAGCGGCAGCCCGGGCTGCCAGGGTTGCACCAGCCGCGCGGCGACCCGGATGCCGGCGTAGCCGATGGCGCCGGCCAGGCCGATGGCCAGGGCCACGCGCGCCAGGTCGGCCTTCGCGCAACCCAGGCGCCGGCCCAGCAGGCCGAGGTAGGCGACCAGGCGCAGCACCTCGGTGGCGACCAGGGCCCAGGCCACGCCGAGCATGCCGTGACGCAGGCCGGCCGCGATCAGCAGCGCCAGCAGGGCCAGGCTCGCCGCCTGCATGCGCAGCTTGAAGTCGAGCCAGGCCATCGCGTCGCAGGTGACCCCGGCGATGTGCGAGACGAAGATGCAGGGCACGGCCAGCGCCAGCACCTCGACGACCGGCGCCGCGTCGGCCCACCGCGCGCCGAGCATCACCGCCACCACGTCGCCGGCGGCGGCCGACAGGCCCAGCGACACCGCGGCACCGAGCACGCCGATGCCGGCCACGCCCAGCAGGAACAGCGCCCCGACCTGGGCCCGGTCGGCCTGCAGGCCGCTCATCACCGGGAACAGCACGCGCGACACCACGCCCGCGGCCCGCTCCATCGGCTGGTTGCTCAGCAGCGCCGCCCGGTTGTACAGGCCCAGGCTGGTCTCTCCGAGCAGGCGCCCGATCAGCGCCGTGTCGAGGTTGCCGTGCAGGAACTCGACGAAGGTGACCAGCGAGTGGCGCGCGCCATAGCCCAGCAGCCCGCGCCGGTCCCCCTGCAGCGACGGCCGCCACGGTGGACGCGCCAGCGCGCACGCCACGGCCAGCGTGAGCAGGCTCTGGGCCAGGCTGGCCGCCACCAGGCTCCACACCCCGGCACCGGCCCAGGCCAGCCCGATGCCGACGCCGCCGTAGCCCAAGAGGTAGGCCGCCGTGTCGACCAGCGCCACCGCGCGGAAGCGCAAGGCCCGCCGCAGCAGCGCCACCGGGATGGCGGCCAGCCCGGTCAGCAGCAGGCCGAGCGAGGCCACGCGGACCAGCGCCACCAGCTCGTGGTTGTGCCAGAGCGCGGCCAGCGCGGGCGCCAGCAGCAGCACCACCGCGACGACCGGCACGCCGACCAGCCAGGTCAGCCCGTGCGCCAGCCGGATGTCCTGGGGCTCGACCCGCGCGCGCTGCACCAGCGCCGCGCCGATGCCCAGCTGGGCCAGGTAGGCGAACAGGCGCAGCACCAGCGTGCACAGCGCCATCAGGCCGAACAGCGCGGGCTCGAGCAGCCGCGCCATCACGGCGACGAAGCCGAGCTGCAGCAGCAGGTTGGCGCCGCTGCCGAGGGCGGTCCATTGAATGCCCTGCAGGGTGCGCGTGGCGGTCGAGCGGGTCATGCGTCGTCCCGAACCGCTCAGGCCCGGCCCAGCAGCCGCGGCCGGCGTGCCGGGCCGAGGCCGTCCAGCAGGTCGCGGATGAAGGCCTCGTGCAGCGCGAAGGCCGCGGCCGCGTCGGCATCGATCGACGACACGCGCACCAGCACGCCGTCGGGGATCTCGCCGTGCAGCAAGCCACGCCGCACGACGACCCAGCGCTGCGCCGCCCCGAACTGCGTGATCTCGTCGCCGACCATCAGCCAGTAGGTGATCGGCTCCACGCGCGGCCCCATCGCGGCGACCAGGCGCACCGCGTCGATGCGCCGGTCCCCGAGGTGCAGCGGCCCCGGCACGCCGGGCGCGACCAGGTGGAAGCCCTGCGCCGGATAGCAGACCTCCGGCCGGTGGGTGTTCATGCCCTTGTGCTGGTTGCGACCGTAGGCCACCGACAGCATCACGCGGCGGCCGTCGCGGTGGCGGTAGGTCCGCGCCAGCGTCTCGGTGTAGGTGCGGGCGATGATCTGCTGCAGGTCGGGGCTGGGCTGCAGGGGCCGCACGCCGTCGTCGACACGCCAGTCGCCGAACGCGCGCGGCACCAGCTGCAGCAGCGGTTCACGCGGCTGCAGGTCGGCCAGGTACTGCCGCGGCGTCAGCGCGACGGCGCAGGCCGCCGCGGCGGCCATCACCACGGCCAGCCAGCCGGCGCGGCGCAGCTCCGGGCTCGCTCGGGCCTGCACGGGCCGCCTCGTGGGGCCTGCCGCGTCGATGCAGCCCGGCGTTCTCATGCGACGGTCCCGCGGATGACGGACTGGCGTCGCAGCCGCACCACCAGCCCCAGCAGGCCGTCCGCCGCGACGATGAGGACCAGGGCCACGACGAACAGCACGAGGCCGGCGAAGCCGTGCACGAAGCCCTGCCCCGCCGCGTCGCCGAAGTGGTAGGTCACCAGCACCAGGCTCAGCACGCGCACCACGTTGGCGGCCATCGAGATCGGCACCACCAGCACGGCCAGCGCCACGTTGCGCGCCAGCGACGCGTGCGCCGCCAGGTTCAGGTACAGCAGGCCCAGCGCCTCGAGCGTGAACAGCGAGTTCAGCCCGGCACAGGCGTCGGCGACCAGCAGCTGGTACGGGCCGATGGCCAGGATCACCCCCGAGCGGGCGATGGGGTAGCCCAGCTCGTGCAGCAGCGCCGCGGCGGCGGCGGACACGGCCGACTTGAAGGGCTGCGTCAGCGCGTCGACCCATTCGCCGGGCCAGGGGGTCATGAAGACCAGGAAGACCAGCGCAAAGGCGGCGACGCGCAGGCCGCGAGGCCCGAAGAAAGCCAGCAGCAAGGCCGCCAGCACGAAGATCTGCGAGCCGATCTCCAGCGTCCAGATGGTCTGCGAGCGACCCAGCACATAGCCGACGACGCCCAGGCCCATCGACACCGCCGCGGCCAGCGGCGCCCCGTGGCGCGGCAGCGCAGACAGCGCGGCCCGCCGGCGCCACAGCAGCCAGGCCCCGACGGCCAGCACCACCGGCCCATGACCCTGGCTGTCGGACCGCCACAGCGACTGCGCCAGCGCGTGGTAGCTGGGCCCGTACATCAGCAGCCAGCCCAGCAGCAGCAGCGACAGGGGCAGCCCGCGCAGCGCAAGACCTTCGAGATGCGCCCTTCGGCTTGTGCCACTCGGCCGCCGGGGCGGGCTCATGCCTGCAGCCGCGCCGCCTGCCGCGGGCACCGGACGCGACGACACGGCCATGGCGTTCGGGTCAGTGATCGTTGACGATCACGCCCACCAGCTTGGCCGGACTCTCGCCGAGGCTGGCCACCAGGTCCTGCAGCCGGCCCACGCGCGAGCGGTTGCGCCGGGCCACCACCAGCGCCGCGCCGCAGCGCGCGGCGATCACGCCGCAGTCGCTGCCGTACATCGCCGCCGGCGTGTCGACCACCACGTGGTCGAACTTGAGCAGGAGCTCGTGGATCAGCAGCCCGAAGGCCGGCCGCTCGACCAGCTCCAGCGGGTTGGGCGGCGTGATGCCCACCGGCAGCACGAACAGGCTGGGCACCCCCGGCACCTGCTGGATCACCTTGTCCTCGACCCGCCCGCTGAGGATGCCCGACAGGCCGGCGCTGTTGTCCAGCCCGAAGACCTGGTGCTGGCGCGGGCCGCGCATGTCGGCATCGACGAGCAGCGTGCGCCCGCCGAGCTGGGCCAGCGTGATCGCCAGGTTGGCGGCGAAGAAGGTCTTGCCGTCCTGCGTGTCGGGGCTGACCACCGCGATCGCGCGGCGCGGCTGCTGGTCGTTGAACAGCCGCATCATGATCTGCGTGCGGATCGCCCGGAAGGCCTCGGCCTGCCCGCCGAAGGGCTGGTTCAGCGCCACCAGCTCGGGGTTGGACTTGCGCTGCTGCTCGGCGGCATAGGGGTAGTGGAACTGCTGCGACAGCGCATACAGCACGTCCTCGGTGGTGGCGTAGCCCAGCGCGATGGCCGCCTCGCCGAAGCGCATGCCGTGGGCCTGCTGGTGCTCGAGGATCCGGGCCACCTGGCCGGCGTCGAGGTGGCGCGTCTCGGCGATGATCGCGCCGATGGCCCGGTCGGCCACCGTCGCACGCTCGCCGGCCGGCGCCGCGCCCACGGAGGCCGGGCCGCCTGCCGAGCCGGTGGCGTCGTCGCGTTGCAGCAGGGCTGCCATCATCCGCTCCGTGTCGATGCCGGCGCGCGCAGCCCGACGACGCGCTGCTGCATCAGCTGCGCATGCCGGGCGGCGCCGGACAGGCGCGTCAGCGGCCGCGGCAGCGTGCCGAGCACCGGCAGGTCGAGTGCTGCCACCACGTCGTCGCTGGCGCGCACGCGGCGGTCGGTGTGCTCGAGCACCAGGGCCGCGCCGGTGGCCAGCGCGGTGCCGACGAACACCGACGCCAGCGCATGCAGCAGCAGCTTCGGCGACGAGGGTTCGGCCGCCGGCCGGGCCTCGGTCAGCACGTGCGCATAGCTCTGCGTCGACTGGGCCTCCAGCGCCACCTGGTTCAGGCGCGCCATCACCCCGTCGTAGGCGCGCTGCGCGCCCTCGACCTCGCGCACCAGCACCTGGCCTTCGTCGCGCACCGCCTTCATCTGCAGCACCTTGGCGCGCTGGGCCTCCAGCGCGGCGCGCACCTGGCCCTCGCGCTGGCGCGTGATCGCGTTGGTGACCCCCACGCCCGAGCTGATGCGGCCGATCTCGCCGTCGATGCGCCGCCGCAGCTCGGCGATGCTGGCCTTGGTCTCGACGACCTGCGGGTGCGCGTCGCCGTACTTCGCGCCCAGCTCCTGCAGCCGCGCCTCGGCGCGCGTCAGGTCGGTGCGCAGGCCCGACACCAGCGGGCTGGTCAGCACCTCCTGCATCTTGTCGGCCGCGGCGCCCTGGGCATGGGCCTGGCGGCTGCTGGCCTCGCCGGCCAGCGCCTGGGTCTGGACGAGCTGCGACGACAGTTCGTTGAGGCGTGCGTTCTCGACGTCCAGCCGCTCGTCGCTGGCGATGATGCCCTTCTCGCGCTGGAACGCCGACAGCCGTCCCTGGGCGCGCTCGAGCGCATCGCGCGCGTCGCGCGACTGGCCGTCGAAGAAGGTGGCGAACTGCCGCGCCGGGTCGACCCGCAGCTCGAGCGTGGTGGCGATGTAGGCCTGGGCGAAGGCGTTGGCCAGCGCGGCGGCGAAGCGCGCGTCGGGCGCCCGGTAGTGGATGCCGATGACGTTGCTCTCGCGCGAGGGCTTGACGTCCAGCCGGCGCTGCAGCAGGCCGACCAGCCACTGCTCGATGCTGCCCTTGCCGCCGGTGTCGTCGAGCCATTGCTGGCGGATCGGTGCGCTGTCCAGCAGCTTCAGGTCGCGGATCACGCGCAGCGCCACGCGGTCGCTGCTCAGGATGTCGACCTGGGTGGCGATGAAGCCCGGCAGCATCGCCGCCGAGTAGCCCATCGCCGAGACCGGGTCGGGCTTGACGTCGATGACCACCGAGGCCGCGCCGGTGTACTGCTTGGGCAGCAGCAGGCTGACGATCATCGTGCCCGCCACCGTCAGCGTGAAGACCAGCAGCGCCACCCACCGGCGGGCGCGCAGGATCGTCAGGAGTTGGCCGAAGCTCATGCCGTTTGCTCCACCCGTGGGCACCGTCAGAACAGGCTCTCGCGCACGTAGATGACGTCGCCGTCGTGCATGCGGTCGTCCATCGCCGGCTGCAGCACCTGCACCTTGCCGTCGGCGCCCTTGCGGTGCACGCGGATGCCCTTCTCGGTGCCGCGCTGGGTCAGGCCGCCGCCGGCGGCCAGGGCCTGCATCAGGGTCATGCCGCGTTCCAGGCGCATCGAGCCCGGGCGCTGCACCTCGCCGTAGATGTAGACCAGTGGCTGGCGCTCGACCCACACGTTGTCGCCGTTGAGGATGGGCAGGTCCTGCGCCGCGCCGCCAGGCGCGAAGACGCTGGGCAGGTCGACCTCGACGCGGAACGGCGCGCCGTTGCGCGTGCCGGTCACGACCACCGTGTCCGACCCGGTCACGGCCGTGCCGCCGGCCATCGCCAGCAGGTCGGTCAGGCGCATGTCGGCCACCTCGATCGGGTAGCGGCCCGGCCGGTTGACCTGACCCAGCACGCTGGCCTGGTTGCCGCGCACCTGCAGCACCACGATGGTCACCTGCGGGCTCTTGACGAAGTTGCCGTTGCGCAGGCCGTCGGCGATGAGCCGCTCGGCCGCCGTCACGCTCTGCCCGCCCAGGCGCACCGCGCCGAGCAGCGGGTAGCTGACGATGCCGGCCTCGGTGACGCGGGTCTCGAGCGTCAGGTCGGGGTTCTGGTAGACGCTGATGCGCAGCACGTCGCCGGCGCCCAGGCGGTACTCCGGCGTCGCGGCCGGCACCGCAGCCGGCAACACGGCAGGGCTGCGCTGGGCCGCCAGCTGCAGCGGCGCCACGCCCAGCAGCAGGGCCACGAGGGCCGCCACCAGCCAGCCGGCGCCGCGCGCGATGCCGAGGGTCATCGCAGCCCCATGCCCTTGCTGATCTCGGCCGCGCTCAGCGCCGCGCTCGCGACGCGGGCCGGGTCCGCCGGGGCACCGCCAGCGGCCGCGCTGGCGGACGACGATGCGGCCGACGGTGCGGCCGACGGTGCGGCCGCCGCGTAGGCGCCCAGGTACTCGATGCGGGCGGCCGCGCGCAGCGTGCGCAACTCGTCCTCGGCCCGCCGGTGCCGGCGTTCGGCCAGCAGGATCTGTTCGATCGCCGGCCGGGCCTGCTCCTCGCTGAGCGGCTGGCTGCGCGAGGCCGCACGCACGATCACCAGCACGCGGCCGTCGACCGCCTGGACCACGCCCTGTCCATCGGGCAGGCCGGCCAGCAGCTCCAGGCTCTTCGGCGGCAGCTGCTCGGCGGCGCGCACCGCCTGGTTGCCCGCAAAGCGCAGACCGGCGGACTTGAGGTGCTCGACGAACTCGCCGACGTGGCGCGCCTCGGCCAGCTGGCGCCGCAGGCCTTCGACCTGCTCGGGACCGGCCTCGATGGCGATCTCCTGGATGTTGTAGAGGCGCCGGTCCTTGAACAGCGCCGGCCGCGTGTCGTAGAAGCGATGGATCTCCTCGGCACCGGGCTTGGCGGCACCGTCGCCGAGCCGGTCGAGGGTGGCCCGGGCCAGGATCTCGCGCCGCGCCGCCTCCAGCCGCTGCAGGACCTGCGGGTCGCGGTCGAGCTTGAGTTCGTCGGCCTTGGCCAGCACGAGCTGCTGGTCGATCAGGCGCTCGAGCACCTGTCGCCCCGCCGCCTCGACCTGCTCGGGCCGCAGGCCACGCTGCTGCTGCAGCACGAAGTTGACCTGGTGCACGGTGATCTCGGCCTTGTTCACGCGGGCGGCGACCTGCGTGGCCGGCGCCTCGGCCCGACCGCCGCAGCCGGCCGCCAGCACGGCCAGCATCCCGGCGCCCATGCCCGCGACGCAGCGACGCCGCCAGCACGCCGCCCACGCGCCCGGGACGCGCCGGAGCACCCGGTTTGCACGAAGCTGCTGGAGGTCAACCATGCCCGCATCGTTGAGCAGCTCGGCCGCCGCGACAGTGAGCAAAGTCAAGGACACGGAGCCGCGCAGGTCCAAACTGGGCTGGCCGAAATGGCAACGGTCTTGCGAAGCGCCTGCCAGTTCCGTCGCTGATGCGGAGTCACCCAACGGGAGCGCGGCGCAAGAGCTGAGCAGCCCTGGCGGCCCGGCACCTGAGCAGACCGGGTCCGTCACAGGAGAAGTGCATGAGATTCAGGACCGCACTCGCAGCGAGCCTGCTGGCTCTGGGCAGTGCCGGGGTTCCGGCCACCACCACCGACTGGGGGGTCCATCCGGACTTCAAGGCCGTGCTGGGCACCGTCGTCGGCAGCTTCACCGACTACTTCGACTTCGAGATCACGCAGGCCCCTGCGTGGCTGCTGTCGAGCACCGTCGTGGCCAACAACCTGCACATCGACGGCAGCCACGCGTTCAACATCGACTTCGGCAACTACGAGGTCTACAGCGTCGGCGGCGATCTGCTGCCCCGCACCCTCGACGACACGATGCTGACCGGTGCGTCCTACCACTTCGACGGCAGCACCGGCAACGTCACGCACTCGCTGCAGCTGGTGCCCGGCGAGTACTACTACAAGGTGAGCGGCGACGCCAACGGCAGCCAGGGCGGCTTGTACCTGCTGACCTCGGCGGTCAACCCGATCCCCGAGCCCGAGACGCTGGCGATGTACCTGGCCGGCCTGGGCGTCGTCGGCTACCTGGCGCGTCGGCGGCAGCGCAGCGGCTGACCGACAGGAACCTGTCCCCGCGGCGGCGTCGCCGTCCCGTGCGTCGGCGAGGCCCCGAGGGCAGGCCCCGCACGCCGCATCCGACCCGACCCCTGCCCCGCCCCCGACCACCCAGCGCCGCCGTGTCCAGCGTCCATCCGCCCCTGGCACCGGCCGAGTCCCGCAGCGTCCTCGGTCCGTCGGCGCCATGGGGCCGGCGCGCGCGGCGCGGCCTGCGGCCAACGCTGCATCGGCATCTGAAGCACACCTTCTTCCGCGCGCCGCGCTCGGTGACGTCGCTGGTGGCGTCGTTCATGGAGCCGGCGCTCACGGTGGCGACCTACCTGGCGCTGGCGGCAGGCTTCGGCGAGCCCGTGCTGCGGCCCGACCTCACCTTGTGCCTGCTGGCCTTCGCGCTGTCCTTCCCCGGGCCGAACCGCTTCCGCGACACGCGCTGGTCGGCGGCGCTGGACATCGTGCTGTCGTGGCTGTCGCTGCTGGCCATCCTGGCGCTGTTCGGCTATGCCACGCGCAGCCTGGAGCTCTTCGACCATCGCGTGCTGCTGGCCTGGACGCTGCTGACGCCGGCGCTGCAGGTCACGGGCGTGTGGCTCGGCGCCGCGGTCGTGCGCCGCGACGCGGCACGCGCCGAGAACCGGCGCAGCGCGGTCGTCATCGGCGCCGGCCCGCTGGGCGTCAAGGTGGCCCGTGCGGTGACGGGCAAGCCCGCGCACGGCATCGATTTCGCCGGCTACTTCGACGACCGCGTCGATGGCCGCGTCGACGGCGAGGCGCTGGCGCGGCGCCTGGGCAGCCTGCGCGACGCCGCGCCCTACATCCGCGCGCACGGCATCAAGGAGGTCTTCATCACGCTGCCGCTCGGCTCGCAGCCGCGCATCATCGGGCTGCTCGAGGACCTGCAGGGCACCACCACCTCGATCTACTTCGTGCCCGACGTCTTCGGCATCAGCATCATCCAGGGGCGGCTGCTGGACATCGACGGCATCCCGATGGTGGGCTTGTGCGAGACACCGTTCACCGGCACCAACCGGCTGATCAAGCGCCTCAGCGACATCGTGCTGGCGCTGCTGATCCTGCTGCCGCTGGCCCCATTGATGGCGCTGCTGGCCGTCGGCGTCAAGCTCAGCTCGCCCGGCCCGGTGATCTTCAGGCAGCGGCGCAACGGCCTCGACGGCGAAGAGATCGTCGTCTACAAGTTCCGCTCGATGCGCACGCTCGACAACGGCGCGGTGGTGCGGCAGGCCACGCGCGACGACCCGCGCATCACGCCCTTCGGCCGCTTCCTGCGCCGCACCTCGCTGGACGAACTGCCGCAGTTCATCAACGTGCTGCAGGGACAGATGAGCATCGTCGGCCCGCGCCCGCACGCCATCGCCCACAACGAGCAGTACCGCCGGCTGATCAAGGCCTACATGGTGCGCCACAAGGTCAAGCCCGGCATCACCGGCTGGGCCCAGGTCAACGGCCACCGCGGCGAGACCGACACGCTGGACAAGATGCAGGCGCGCATCGAGTACGACCTCGAGTACCTGCGCAACTGGTCGCTGGGCCTGGACCTGCAGATCATGGCGCGCACCTTCAAGGCCGTGCTGCTGCGCCGCAACGCCTACTGAGCCCCGACGCGAGGCCGCACACCCCCACCCGGCACCCGCCACGCGGACCGCCCGCCGAACCCCGAAAGCCGACCATGAGCACGCAAGCCCTCCACGCCCGAGCCCTGCTCGCGCTGGCCCTGCTGGGCGGCGGCGCCGCCGCCGAACACAGCCCCTGGTACCTGGGCCTGCAGCAGACCCTCACGCAGGAGTCCAACCTGTACCGCATCGACGACGCCGTGGTGCTGAGCGGGCGGCCCGGCCATCCGCACAAGTCCGACCTGGTGTCGACCACCTCGCTGCTGGGCGGACTCGACCAGCCCATCGGCCGCCAGCGGCTCTTCGGATCGGCGAGCTTCGACGTCAACCGCTACCGCCACAACGCGCACCTCGACCACGAGGGCCATGCGCTGGAGCTGGGCCTGGACTGGGCCACGGTCAACCGCCTGTCGGGCCGGGTCAGCGTCGGCGCGAGCCGGCGCCTGGCTCGCTACGACATCCTCGGCGGCAGCGGCAGCAGCGTCGACACCGCCCTCAACCTGGCGCAGGCGCGGCGATTCGATGCCGCGGTCCGGCTGGGTCTGGTGACGCGGCTGTCGGCCGAGGCCATCCTGGGCCACCGCGCGGTGTCGTACTCGGCGCCGGCCTACCGCTATCGCGAGTACCGCCACGACACGCTGGCCGCCGGCCTGCGCTACAAGCCGCGCGAGGGCCTCGAGTTCGGCGTGGCGCTGCGCCAGACCGAGGGCCGCTACCCCCACTTCCGCACCCTGCCCGACGGCCGCGAGGAGGCCGACCGCTTCACGCGGCGCGACCTCGAGCTGAGCACGATCTGGAACCCCGGCGGACCGAGCCGCGTCGCCGCGCGCCTGGCCTTCGGCCGCACCGGCTACGACCAGGACACGCAGCGCGACTTCAGCGGCGCCACCGGCGCGCTGGTCTGGCACTGGCAGCCCGGCGCGCGCCTGCAGTTGCGCACCGACCTCACGCGCGACATCGGCCAGAGCGCGGACTACGTGATCTTCGGCGTGGCCCAGGCCGGCCTGGTGGACTACAGCCGCACCATCACCGCCTTGCGCGTGCGCGCCGACTACACGCTCAGCGCCAAGGTGGCCGTCTACCTCAGCGCGATGCAGGCGCACCGCGTGCTGGAGGACACGCGCTCGCTGGCCGGCAGCGCCCCCACCTTCGCGCGGGGCAGCGACGACACGACGACCTGGCTGCTCGGTGCACGCTGGCTGCCGCTGCGCAGCACCACGCTGGGCTGTGAAGTCGGCCAGGAGCGCCGCAGCGCCGAGGGCGGCCTGTCCACCGACGTCGACGCTGGCATCGTCTCGTGCTACGGGCGCTTCGTGCTGCCCTGATCGCGACGCGCCGGGCGGCCGGGCGTGCATCCGGCGGATCGCGTTGAGGGCACGCAACGCGCCGGCCACGACGGCGACCAGAATGAGCCGCAGGCGGGCCCCGCGAGCCCGCGGCGCAGGAGGTGCCATGGCGGTCCAGGTCGTCTACTACTCACGCAGCGGTCACACCCGGCGCCTGGCCGAGCGGCTGGCGCGCGACCTGGGCGGCCACCTCGTGCCCATCACCGCGCGGATGCCGCGCGACGGCCTGCTGGGCTATCTGCGCTCGGCCTTCGAGGCCTGGTCCGGCCGCGACGCCGAGATCGAGCCGCTGGGCCATCGCCTGCGCAAGGACGACCTGGTCGTGATCGGCACGCCGGTGTGGGTCTGGCACCTGTCCTCGCCGGTGCGCGCCTTCGCGCGGCGCCACGCGCGATCGATCGGGCGCACTGCGTTCTTCTGCACGATGGGCGGCGCGGGGCACCTGCGGGCCTTTGCCGAACTGCAGGCCCTGATCGGCCACCCGCCCGAAGCGACCCTGGCGCTGACCGAGGCCGAACTCGAAGGCGCGACCCACCACGTCGGCACGCACGGGAAGATCCTGCGCTTCGTGCGCACGCTGCAGGCGGCCGCGCCGGCCGCGGCGCGTGCAGCCTGAGTGCCCGAAGCGCGAGCCCGGGGCGCTCGCCGCGCTGACCTCCTCGATTGCCGCGTGTGGCGCGGTGTGCGCCACCGGCGGCTGTCGCGCGCGGTGGTGCGCATGCTCAACGGCCGCATCCGCCATCGGCCTAGCCTGATCGTCGGCGAGCGGAGCTTGCCGCCGCGCGCCGGTGCCCCGGAGCCGTTCCGGGTGGTCAACAAAGGCGCCCCGTCATGAACGCCCCCTTCTCACCCAGCCCCATCACCCGTGCGTTGGCCGGCCTCTGTCTCGCCCTGGGCAGCTCGCTCGCCGCGGGGGCGGGTTTCCAGCTCAACGAGTCCTCGGCCTCGGGCCTGGGCAATGCCTTCGCCGGTGGCGCCGCCATCGCCGAGGACGCGACGACGCTGTGGTCCAACGCCGCGGGCATGACGCGCCTGACGCGCCTGCAGGGCGTGGCGGTGCTGCACCTGATCACGCCCTCGATCCACTTCAAGGACGAGGGCTCGAAGGCGGCCACCACCGGCGCGCAGCCGCTGGGTGGCGACGGCGGCGACGCCGGCGGCTTGAACGTGGTGCCGGGGCTGTTCGTGGTGGCGCCGCTGGGCCCGCATGTCAGCGCCGGCCTCGGCGTGTCGGCGCCCTGGGGCCTGGTGACCGAGTACGATGCCGACTGGATCGGACGTTATCAGGGCACCAAGTCGTCGATCCGCACCATCAACCTCAACCCGGCCCTCGCGTGGAAGGCCGGCGACCGCCTGTCGCTGGGCTTCGGCCTGAACGTGCAGCGCATCAGCGCCGAGTTCAACAGCCAGGTCAACCGCTCGGCGGCGCTGCTCGGCGCCGGCCTGCGCGCCGGCCTGCCCGCCGCGACGCTGGGCGCCCTGGGGCAGGCCACCGCCCGCCTGGACTCGCAGGTCAGCGTCAAGGGCGACGACACCGCCACCGGCTGGAACGCCGGGCTGCTGTGGAACCTGGATGCCGATGCACGCGTCGGCCTGTCCTATCGCTCGCGCATCAAGTACCGCATCGACGGCCGTTCGCGCGTCACCAGTGCGCCGCTGCCCGCGGCGGCCACACCGTTCGCGGCCCTGGCGGCGGCGGTCGACGCGGCCTTCGACACGCCGGTCACGTCGCAGGTGGAGCTGCCGGCCATCGCCAACCTGTCGGTCTTCCGCCAGCTCGACGCGCGCTGGGACGTGATGGTCGACGCCCAGTGGACCGAGTGGTCGACGATCGAGACGCTGAGCTTCGTGCGTCCCGACGGGTCCGTGCTGCAGAGCACGCCGGAGTTCTTCAAGGACTCGTGGAAGCTGGCACTCGGCGCCAACTACCGGCCCGGCGGGGCATGGACGCTGCGCGGCGGCGTGGCCGTCGACCAGACGCCCGTGCGCACCGAGTTCCGCACCCCGCGCCTGCCCGACGCCGACCGCACCTGGCTGACCCTGGGCGCGCAGTACGCGCCCGACTCGCGCTTCCGGTTCGACGTCGGCGCCGCCTACATCTGGAGCCGCAAGGCCACGATCGATGCCAGCGGCGATGCCGCCACCGGCGGCGCGGCCACCTACGCCCGGCTGCTGGGCCACTACGACAGCCACACCGTGGTGCTCTCCGCCCAGGTGGGCATGGCGTTCTAGGTGGGCATGGCGTCCTGAACCCCGCCGCACGGCGTCGCGCGGCCGCCCGGCCGCGCGGCGTCAGCCGGTGTGGAACTGGTCGGCGTTGCGCCCGCGGAACGGCGCGTAGAAGGCCCGGATGCGCGCGATGTCGCCGTCGACATCGGCGCCGGGATCGACCAGCGGCCCCAGGCCGAGCCGGCGCTGCCCCCAGTCGAGGTAGGACAGCTGGATGGGCAGCCCTGCGCCGCGCGCGATGTGGTGAAAGCCGGTCTTCCACTGCGTCGTGTGGCGGCGTGTGCCCTCGGGCGACAGCACCAGCTGCAGCGGCCCGGGGGCGGCCTTCAAGGCCTCGATCGACGAGGCGACCAGGTTGTTGGAGCGGTCGCGCCGCACCGCGATGCCGCCCAGTCCGCGCATCAGCCATCCGAACGGCGGCCGGAACAGCGAGGCCTTGCCGAGCCAGCGGATGCGCATGCCCAGCGCAAAAGCGCCCAGCAGCGTGTACGGGAAGTCCCAATTGCTGGTGTGCGGCGCCGCGATCACCACGCAGCGCACCGCACGCGGGTCCAGCTCGCCTTCGACCCGCCAGCCCAGGATCGTCAGGACCATGCGCGAGAACCGGCGCAGCAGGGGCTGGAGCCAAGGCGAGTCGAAGACGGTGCCGGGCATGGAGCGTGGCATTGTGCCCGCCGCGTCTACACTGGCCCGGCCGCATGCGCTGCCATGCCCGAGCCGTCCGATGCCCGTTGCCGCCCCCGCCGGGCCCGCCCAGCCCACCGCCACCGACCTGCTGCCCGGCGAACCGGGCGGCATCGTCTACCGCGCGCTGAGCGGGCTGTCCGCCGCCCTGCAGCGCCTGGGCTGGCCGCGCGCGCTGGCCCGCCTCGATGCCGGTGAACGCCGGGGTTATGCCCTGGCCCTGGACACCATGCTCGCGGCGCAGGCCTGGATGCGCCGGCGCGGCGAGCCGGCGTGGCCGGTGGTGCAGGCCCGCTGGGCCGCGGCCGAGCATGACCCGGCGCGCCGTGACCGGCTGGCCGGCCGCCTGCAGCCGGAGGACCGCATCGAGCTGCTGCCCGATGGCCGCGCCGGCTTCGAGCGCCGCGCCGCGCTGGCCGCCGCGGCCCAGCGCCATCTCGACGTGGCCACCTACTACATCCAGGCCGACGCCACCGGGCACGACAGCGTGCAGGCCTGGGCCGCGTGCGTCGCCCGCGGCGTGCAGGTGCGGCTGCTGGTGGACCGCTACGCGATGGGCAAGAAGTCGCTCGAGGTGGCCGGCATGCGCGAGCTCGTCGCCGCGCTGCTGGCCGCCGGCGTGCAGGTGCAGGCCTGGCACGACCCGGCGCGGCCCTTCGACAGCACGCATCGCAAGGCCTTCATCGTCGACCGGCGCGTCGCGCTGGTCGGCGGGCGCAACTTCGCCGACCACTACCGTGGCGATGCCTGGCGCGACCTCGACCTGGTGATCGACGGGCCGACGGTGGCCCCGCTGGCCGACAGCTTCGAGGCCTGGTGGACCGGCCGGCCCACGCCGCTGCCGCCGGCGCCGCCCTGGGTGGACCACGTGCCGGCCGACATCCTGGACGATCCGGTGATGGGCTTCGTGCTGGCGGCGATCGGCGCGGCACGGCAGCGCGTCGAGCTCGAGCTGGCCTACTTCGTCGCCCACGACGCGCTGTGTGCGGCGCTGGCCCGCGCGGCGCGGCGTGGCGTGCAGGTGCGCCTGCTCACCAACTCGGCGGCATCGAACGACCTGCCCTACGCGGTGTGGACCGCCTACCACGGGGCCGAGCGGCTGCTGCGCGCCGGCTGCGAGGTCCATCTGCGACCCGGCGCCGGGCGCACGCTGCACTGCAAGTACGTGCTGGTGGACCGCGAGTGGATCAGCTTCGGCAGCCACAACCTCGACTACTACTCGCCGCGCTTCGTGTGCGAGAACAACCTCGTCGTGCACGCACCGTCGCTGGGCGCCGAACTGGGCGCGTTCTTCGACCGCGGCATTGCCGAGGCCGAGACGCTGACCCTCGAGGCGGCACGCGACTGGCTGGCGCGGCACCGCGCGCGGCGGCTGTACGACCTTGTCTTCCGCGACTTCCAGTAGCCCGGCCGCCGATGCCGGAGGGCCGCCGTGGGCCGCGCTGCTGGCGCCGCTGGGCAGCGCCGCGCTGGCCGGCTTCGACGCCGGGGCCATCGGCTTCGTGCTGCCGGCGATGCGCAGCGCCACCGGCGCCGGGGCGCAGCTCGCGTCGTGGCTGCTGTCGGCGTTCGTCGCCGCCACGCTGGTGGCGGTGCCGGTGGCCGCGATCCTGGCCCGGCGCCGGCCCGCGACGCGCTTGTTGCGGGGCTGCCTGCTGCTGGCCGCTGCGGCCGGCGCCGCGGCGGCGGCCGCACCGGGCATCGAGCCGGTGCTGCTGGCGCGCGTGCTGCAAGGGCTGGCGCATGGCCCGCTGCTGCCGCTGGCCGCCGCGGTGCTCGTGACCCGGGCGCCGGCCCTGCGCCATGGCCGCGTGCTGGGCCTGCTGTCGTTGGCCTATGGGCTGGCCTACCTGGCCGCAATGGTGGGCACGCCTTTCCTGCTGGCCTGGGGTTGGCGTGCGGCCTTCGCGCTGTGCGCGGTGCTCGCGCTGGCCTCGGCGCTGCTGCCGCTGCCCGCGCCTGCCGTGCCCTCAGCACACGCAGCACCGGCTGCATCCGTGGGGTCCGCTCCTCCGGCGGACACCTCGGCGAAGGGCCTTGCCGGGACGCACCCGCACGCACCGAGCCCCTCGCCGCCCGCCGCCCCGGTGTGGCGCCTGTTCGTCGGCCGCCCGATGCGGGCCATCGCCGCCCTGGCGCTGGGCACGGGGCTGGGCCAGGCGGTGCTGGTGTGGTTGCCCACGCTGGCCATCCTGCGCATCGGCCTGTCGCCGCAGGCCAGCGTGTGGCCGATGCTGGCCCTGGTGGCCGGCGGCCTGTCGGCGACGGCGCTGGTGACCTGGCGGCTCGACCGCCTGGGCGCGCGTCCGCTGGTCGCGGCCGGCGCGGCACTGACGATGGCCGGACTGGGCCTGGCGGCGGCCGCGCCGGCGTCCGGCCTGGTGTTCGCGGCGGCCGCTGCGGCCCTGGGCTTCGGAGTCACCGCGCTGTGCGGTGGCCCGCTGCGCTATGCCGCCGCGCGCGCGCTGCCGTTGTCCGAGCAAGGCCCGGCACAGGGCGCCGTGGCCTGGCTGACCAACCTCGGCGTGCTGGCCGGCAGCCTGCTGCTGGGCGCCGTGGCCGGCAGCGGCGCGGGCGGCGGCCCCGCGGCCGCGCAGGCGGTGCTGGTCGTCGGCGCGCTGATGGCCGTGAGCTTCCTGGCCGTGCCGGCCCTGCCGGGGCCGGGCCGCCCGGCCGGCACCACGCAGCCCGACCGACCGCCGCGGTGACCCGGCTGCGAGACCGGCTACGCTACGCGCCGCATGACCGAGCCCGCCCCCGACGACGCCGCTGCCGCCCCGGCAGCAGCCGGCGATGCCCGCAGCGCCCTGCTCGGCCGCTGCACGATCTTCCGACGCTGCCGAGCGGACGACCTGCAGGCGCTGGCGGCCATCGCGCGCTGGGTCGAGCACCCCGCCGACACCGAGCTGGTGCACGAGGGCGACCCGGCCCACGAGCTGCTGATCATCGAACGCGGCACGGCCCTGGTGCTCAAGCGCGGTGCCGGCGGCGAGCATGTCATCAACCGCCTCGGTCCGGGCGACTCGATCGGCGAGATGGCCCTCTTCGACCGCGTGCCGCGCTCGGCCACCGTGCGCGCGCAGGATGCCGTGCGCACCCTGGTCGTGCCGCTGGACGGCATCGTCGAGCTGGCCGAGGCGCGCCCGTCGATGGTGCCGGTGCTGGTGGACATCGGGGCGGCGGTGGCCGAGCGGCTGCGCCGGTCGAGCGACCGGGCCGCCGCCGAGGCCGACCGCGTGCTGGCCGAGGAGCGCACGCGCGCGGTGATGGGCCGCTTCACGCTGCTGCTGATCGCCGCGTACACGCTGTACACCTGGGTGCTGGGCACCGCGGTGCAGGTCAAGACCTCGCTCGGCCACAGCGAGTTCTTCACCGTGCCGGCCATCCTGGTGTGCTGCGTCATCCTCTTCGTCTTCGTCCGCGTCTCGGGCTACCCGGCGGCCTTCTTCGGCCTGACCACGCGCGACGCCGGCCGCCACGTCGTCGAAGCCGTGATGCTGACGCTGCCGCTGATGGCCGGCACGGTGCTGCTCAAGCTGGCGCTGGTGACCTGGGTGCCCGAGATGCAGGGCCGGGCGCTGTTCCAGATGTTCGCGCCGGCGCCGCCGGGAGCGCCGGCCAGCGGCTTCAATCCCTGGCTGGCACTGGCCTACGTGGTGTTCGCGCCATTCCAGGAGCTGCTGTACCGTGGCGGCGTGCAGGGGCCGCTGGCGCACTTCCTCAGCGGCCGCTGGCGCGACGCGCTGGCCATCGTCGGTGCCAACGTCATCTTCTCGGCGGCCCACCTGTACGTGTCGCCGGGCCTGGCGGTGATGGCCTTCGCCGCGGGGCTGTTCTGGGGCTGGCTGTACGCGCGCCAGCGCGGTCTGGCGGGGGTGTCGGTGTCGCACATCCTGCTGGGCTTCTGGGCCTTCGAGGTGGTGGACCTGGGCGTGCTGGAGTGAGGCGAGCGGCCCGGCATGGACACCCGATCCCGTTCACGACATCCCGCCGGCGGCCTGCCGGCACCTGGAGACTGCGCATGAAGATCGTCTGCATCGGTGGCGGCCCGGCCGGCCTGTACTTCGGGCTGCTGATGAAGAAGCTCAACCCGGCCCACGACATCACGGTCGTCGAGCGCAACCGGCCCTACGACACCTTCGGCTGGGGCGTCGTGTTCTCCGACGCCACGATGGACAACATGCGGCAGTGGGACCGCGAGACCGCCGACGAGATCCAGGCCGCCTTCAACCACTGGGACGACATCGAGCTGCGCTTCAAGGGCCGCACCCTGCGCAGCGGCGGCCACGGCTTCGTCGGCATCGGGCGCAAGAAGCTGCTCAACATCCTGCAGGCGCGCTGCGAGCGGCTGGGCGTCAAGCTGGCCTTCGAGCAGGAGGTGGATTCGGACGACGAGTTCCCCGACGCCGACCTCGTCGTCGCCAGCGACGGCATCAACTCGCGAATCCGCAGCCGCTATGCGGAGGTCTTCAAGCCCGACATCGTGACGCGGCCCAACCGCTACATCTGGCTGGGCACGAACCGCCTGTACGACGCCTTCACCTTCGATTTCCAGCGCACCGAGCACGGCTGGTTCCAGGCCCACATCTACAAGTTCGACGAGCAGACCACGACCTTCATCGTCGAGTGCCCCGAACACGTGTGGCTGGCGCACGGACTGGACCGCGCCGACCCGGCCGAGTCGATCGCCTTCTGCGAGAAGCTGTTCGCCGACAACCTGCAGGGCGCCCGGCTGATGACCAATGCGCGCCACCTGCGCGGCTCGGCCTGGCTGAACTTCCAGCGCGTGGTCTGCGAGCAATGGTGGCTGCGCGTGCCCGCCACCTCGCCGGCGCGCGCGGGCAGCCAGCCCCCGGCGCGCCACGTGGTGCTGATGGGCGACGCGGTGCACACGGCGCACTTCGCCATCGGCTCGGGCACCAAGCTGGCCTTCGAGGACGCGATCGAGCTCACGCGCCAGTTCCAGCGCCTGGGCGACGCGCCCGAGCACATCGGCGAGGTGCTGCAGACCTACCAGGCGCTGCGCAGCGTCGAGACGCTGCGCCTGCAGAACGCGGCCTGGAACGCGATGGAGTGGTTCGAGGTGTGCGGCGCGCGCTACTGCGACCAGCTGGCGCCCGAGCAGTTCATGTACTCGATGCTCACGCGCAGCCAGCGCATCAGCCACGAGAACCTGCGCCTGCGCGACGCCGCCTGGCTGGGCGGCTACGAGCGCTGGTTCGCCGAGCGTGCCGGCGTGCCGGTGTCCAGCGCGCTGCCCGCGCCGCCGCCGATGTTCACGCCCTTCACGCTGCGCGGCACGACGCTGAAGAACCGCGTCGTCGTCTCGCCGATGGCGCAGTACGCCTGCAGCGAGGGCGTGCCCGGCGACTACCACCTCGTGCACCTGGGTGCGCGCGCGATGGGCGGCGCCGGCCTGGTCTTCGCCGAGATGACCTGCACCAGCCCGGATGCCCGCATCACCCCCGGCTGCCCGGGCCTGTGGACCGATGCGCAAGGGGCAGCCTGGCAGCGCATCGTCGATTGGGTGCACGCCAACAGCGACGCGAAGATCGCGATGCAGATCGGCCATGCCGGGCCCAAGGGCTCGACCAACGCGCCCTGGGACGGGGCGGGTGCCGACCAGCCGCTGCCGACGGGCAACTGGCCGCTGCTGTCGGCCTCGGCACGGCCCTACCTGCCCGACGGCGCGGTGCCGCGGGCGATGGACCGCGCCGACATGGACCGCGTCAAGGCCGACTTCGTGGCCGCCACGCGGCGCGCCGCGGCCGCCGGCTTCGACTGGCTCGAGCTGCACGGCGCACACGGCTACCTGCTGTCGGCCTTCATCTCGCCGCTGACCAATCATCGAAGCGACGCCTACGGCGGGTCCCTGGACAACCGGCTGCGCTATCCGCTGGAGGTGTTGGCCGCGATGCGCGCCGCGTGGCCCGCCGAGCGGCCGATCTCGGTGCGCATCTCGGCCCACGACTGGGTCGAGGGCGGCATCACGCCCGAGGACGCGGTGGCCATCGCGCGCGCCTTCAAGGCCGCCGGCGCCGACCTGATCGACGTCTCGTCGGGCCAGGTCTCGCCGGACCAGAAGCCGACCTACGGCCGCATGTACCAGACGCCGTTCGCCGACCGCATCCGCCAGGAAGCCGGCATCGCCACGATGGCCGTCGGGGCCATCAGCGAGGCCGACCACGTCAACGCCATCGTCTCCGCCGGCCGCGCCGACCTGTGCGCGGTGGGCCGCCCGCACCTGGCCAATCCGGCCTGGACCCTGGCCGAGGCGGCCCGGATCGGCTACCTGCCGATGCCCTGGCCGCGCCACTATCGGGCCGCCAAGTCGCAGATGGAATCGCTGTTCCAGCGCGAGAAGGCGGCCCAGGCCCAGGCCGTGGCAGCGGCACGACTGGCGGCCTGAGCGCAACGGGGCGGCGCCGCCGACCACGGTCGTGTCCGGCGCGCGCCACCGGCCGCACCGTCCACACCGTCCGCACCGGCTGCACGAGCTGCACCAGCCACCCCGGCGCGCCGTGCCGCATGCCGACCCGGCCACGTCCTAGGGGTGGGGAAAGCACGTCGCGTTCCTGCTCTTGCGGAAGGGAGGCCGGCAGGGTGCCGGCCACCGACCCTCAGGAGTCGTCATGTTGCGCAGCACGTTCACACGCCCGGCCCTCACCGTTGCCGGGCTCCTCGTCGCCATGGCGGCCCACGCCGAAGTGGTGTACTCGAATCTGGCGGCGCCGCCTGCCGGCGGCCAGGGCAACCGCACCTGGGCCGTCGAGTGGACCCAGGGTGGCGGCTACCACGACGTGTCCATCAGCGCCGCGCTGTTCGGCATCGACGACCCGCGTGTCACCGCGCGCGCCTGGCTGTCGACCGCCCTCGGCCCGGGTGCGCGGCCTGCCGACGTCGTCGCCTTCGCCGACATCTCGTCGCCCACGCTGTTCACCGATCTGGACCTCGGACCCGACACCTACTACCTGGTGGTCCAGGTGCGAAGCGGCGCCATCGCCGCGGGCTGGCGCTACACGATGGCGACCGCCGAGGACTCGGCCCCCGACGTGCAGCGCGGTGCTTCGTTCAGCACCGACTTCCTGGACTTTCCGGCCTTCGCGCCGGGCGGCGACTTCACGCGCCTTCCGCCCACCTCCGCGCGCTACCAGTTCGCGGTCGAGGGCACGCCCGACGCGGCCGGCGCGGTACCCGAACCGGCCTCCGCGGCGCTGTTCGGCATGGGGCTGGTCGGGATGTGGGTGTCGGGGCGGCGGCGCCGGGGCGGCGCCACGCCGGGGCCCGCCATCCCCGATGGCGCTCGGTCATGCGGCGACGCGCGTGCGGGTTGGTGGCACCATCTCCGGCGCGTCGATCCCTACCCCACCCTGCCCCGGCAACCATGCGCATCCTCCTGGCCGAAGACGAGCACGAACTCGCCAGCTGGCTCGTGCGCGCGCTGCAACAGAGCGGCTTCCAGGTCGACTGGGTCGACGATGGCCGCATGGTCCGCCGCCACCTGAAGGCCACGCTCTACGACGCATTGATCCTCGACCTCGGGCTGCCGGGCCTGGGCGGGCACGAGGTGCTGGCCGATCTGCGCCAGGCCGACCACCGGCTGCCGGTGCTGATCCTCACCGCGCGCGATTCGCTGATCGAGCGCGTGAGCACCCTGAACGAGGGGGCCGACGACTTCCTCGCCAAGCCGTTCGAGCTGGCCGAGCTGGAAGCCCGGCTGACGGCGCTGATCCGCCGCGCGCGCGGCAGCGAGCACCCGCGCCTGGCCTGCGGCCCGCTGACCTACGACCCGGCGAGCAAGCAGTTCAGCCTCGGCCACGAGCCGCTGCTGCTGACGCCGCGCGAGCATGCGGCGCTGCGCGCGCTGATCCAGCACAGCGGCGAACCGCTGTCCAAGCACGAGATCCTCGATCGCGTCTTCTCCGACGAGCAGGACGTGCACCCCGAAGCGGTCGAGGTGCTGGTGCACCGGCTGCGCAAGCGCCTGGGCCAGGGCCCGGTGCACATCACCACGCTGCGCGGCCTGGGCTACGTGCTCGAGTGCGTGGCCGAGGGAGGCGGCGCTTGAGGCGCCTGGCCTGGCACGGGCTGAGCCTGCGCCGCACGCTGCTGCTGACGCTCTTCCCGGGCCTGCTGCTGGTCGTCGGGGCCGAGCTCTGGCTCACCTGGCGCACCGCCGTCGATGCCGCCAACGCCGCCTACGACCGCTCGCTGCTGGGGGCGATCAAGGCCATGGATGCGAACATCTCCACGGCCAGTGGCGGCCTCGGCGTCGAGCTGCCCTACCGCATGCTGGAGTTCTTCCAGCTCACCGCCAGCGGCAACGTCTACTTCCGCGTCGCCACCGAAGACGGCCTGGTCGAGATCGGCAACCCCGAGCTGCCGCCGCCGCCGGCCCCGTTGAAGACGGGGCAGCCGCAGTTCAGCGACGACAGCTACTTCGACGAGCCGGTGCGCGTGGGCAGCTACGCGCGCCTGCTCGATCCGCCGATCGCGGGACGTCCGGCGCCCCAGCGTGTCGTCGTGCAGGTCGCCGAGACGCTGGAGTCGCGCCACGCCTTCACGCGCACGCTGGTCTGGCAGTCGCTGGCGCGCGACCTGACGCTGATCGTCGCCGCCGGCGGTCTGCTCGTGTTCGCCGTCGCCTGGTCGCTGCGGCCGCTGGAGCGTCTGCGCGCCGAGGTGCAGGCGCGATCGCCGCACGATCTGACACCGATCTCGCCGCGCGGCATTCCGGCCGACGTGCGGCCGCTGGTCGAGGCCATCAACCACCACATCGAGCGCAGCCGCCAGCAGACCGAGGCGCGGCGACGCTTCGTCGACGACGCGTCGCACCAGTTGCGCACGCCGCTGACCGTGCTGGCCACGCAGGTCGGCTTCGCGCTGCGCACGGAAGACCCGGCCCTGCAGCGCCAGGCCCTCGGCGCGATCAAGCTGCAGCTCGACGAAACGGTGCGCCAGGCCAACCAGATGCTGGCCCTGGCCCGCACGGACACCGCCGAGGTCGCGCCCGAGCGCGTCGACATCGACGCACTGGCGCGCGAGGTGACGCGGGCCTGGTGGTCCGAGGCGCGCGCCGCCGGCATCGACCTCGGTCTCGAAGCGGCGCCGGGCGAGGTGCACGTGAACGCGCAGCCGGCGCTGCTGCGCGAAGCCGTGTCCAACCTGCTGCACAACGCGATCCGCTACACACCGCGCGGCGGGCAGGTCACGGTGAAGGTGCGCGCCGCCGGCGCCTGGGCACGCGTCGAGGTCGTCGATGACGGCCCGGGCATCCCGCCCACCGAGCTGCCGCACGCTGGCGAGCGCTTCTTCCGCGGCAGCAACGTGCGCCAGCCCGGCAGCGGCCTGGGGCTGGCGATCGTGCGATCGGTGGCCGAACGGCTGCAGGGCGAACTGCAGCTCTCGCCAGGTGACGGCGGGCGCGGGCTGAAGGCCGTCATCGTCCTGCCCCGGACCGCGGAAGCGGGGCAGGTCTAGGGTTTACCCTTTGTTTTGGGCGATTTCGCTGAAAGCGGTCTGAAAGTCACGCGTCTCTAGAGTGCCGCCATCCCCGCGCTGCCACGCGCACGGGGCCCGTTGCTCAACACCTCGAGACACGACGATGAACGCCAAAGTCACCCTCGCGACCCTGGTCCTGGCCCTT
>WBZL01001201.1_pt1 | contig 27738 bp, 13 predicted proteins | sample 5204291 | NCBI WGS metagenome assembly WBZL01 (sample SAMN12344345, study PRJNA552823) | activated sludge metagenome | biome: Activated sludge suspended growth; feature: Nitrification reactor; material: Wastewater; isolation source: activated sludge from nitrification reactor of wastewater...
GCATAGCCAAAGAGCAACGCGCCGAGCAATTTCCCATTCAGGATTAATGGAAAACCAGCCAAAGATTGTACGCCAAATTGCGTGAGCACTCGGGCGATTTCCGGGGTAGCGGTTTGAGGACCTGGGGTGGTGGCAAGGCTGTCGGAGACGATCAAAGGCTGACCCGCGGCAAAAAATGGAACGAAGGGGATTTGTTCCGGTGCGAAACGGGTTCCAATGGCGACAGGTTGTGGGTGATTCGTTTCCCGTGACCATGCGGCCACATAATCCGCGGCGATTAATTGATCTTGATCGTTGCTATTGAAGACAAGTAACCCGCCCTGATCAGAGTGTGGGGCCACATTTTCCATGAAGGCGTTCAACATATCCTGATAGCTGGTGGCTGTCGCCAGGGTTTGGCTGGCATGAAAGAGGATTTGGGTCTCTTCGTATTGCCGGGCATTTTGCAAGGCAATGGCGACCTGGTTGGCGATGGCCTGGAGCAAATCTACATCTTCTGAGTATACATCGCCAACCATATCATCTTGCATCTCCAATACGCCAATCAACTGGTCCCCAATTTTGATCGGGACGGCAACTTCGGATTTCGTATTGGGAAGTAAAGGATTGGGAACCCAGTCAGGTTCTTTGGAGGTGTCCGGAACTAAAAGACCCGTTCTTGTACGGGCAACTCGCCCGGATAGGCCACGGTCAACAGGCATCCGATACCCTTGGGCGAGCAAGGTTTTTCCTACTTCGCCAGTAGCGCCAGCTAAGATGAGGGTTTTCTTGCTATCATCCAGTAAATATATTTGCCCGTGATAGTAGTTGTAGGCGGTTTTGATTTGCTCAACGACCTCGGCCATGAGTTGGTTGGGGTCAAGAATGGTTGATAATCGACGACTGATTTCTGCGCTGGAGGCAAGTGCACGGGTACGTTCAACAACATTTTTTTCTAGATCTTTCCCGGCTACTTCCAACTTGTTATTCGCGGTTTTTAATTGCTCAAAGGTTTCTTTTAATCTTCGGACATACAAAGAAAGGAAAAGTGCGGCAATCGAAAAAGAAATCCCGCCCGCGATAAAGGATGCTGAGGCGGTGGGTATTTCAGAGGTGGGGATTCTATTTTGATTCGCGAGATACAAGATGATGCCCCCAGCAAGAAAAGATAATATTGCGGTAATAATCGTAGCCCGGGTTCCCATGAACAAGCCCGCAATAATAATGACCAGGAGGAAGTTGTAAAAAACCGGAGATTGAACGCCCCCTGTCCGATATGTGTTCATGAAAACTAATAACCAGGCGGCGACTAAAAATAAAATGCTGGCTTGACGGACAAAGCCTAAGCGGATCAGAATTAATGTCGTCATCGCGAGAAAGATTAAGAACCCACCCCGGACTTGAATTTGGATAAAAGCTTGCGCATAGGTGATTTGTTCACCAACCATAGAGGATAAGAGAGGCCCCAAAATTGCACCGAAAAATAAAGCCATCAGGATGAAAATCGAGATGGTATTGAGCAAAAAGGCCGTACGCGTTTTTTCCTCATCCTCAAAAACTGGGGCCGTCAAGAAACGTTGAATAGAAGGGAGCATTTTTCTCATCTCCTTTATAAATCTTCCGCGGATACAGGCTCAAAAGCCATAGTTTCTTCATTGGGCTCGATGATTGCCACACTACGAGCCGCACCAGTAGCCTGCCGTATTTCTTGAACAGCGACTTGTAAGACCTGTTCCATCGAAACCGCGCCGCGGATTTTCGTCGCCAGCCGGGCAAGCACTCGATCCCGTGTGGCCCGTTTGTTCAAAGCATCCTGGGTTTCTTTTTGACTGGTAATATCGGAATGCGAACCTGCCATCCGATAGGGCTGACCGTTCTCATTTCGTAGCGCTTTGCCCTTTGCCCGAATCCACCGATAGGTTCCATCCTTGTGGTGAAACCGGAATTCGATATCGTAGGCTGGGAAGCGTCCCTCAAGATATCCGCCAACTGCCCCTAAGACGCGATCATGGTCGTCTGGGTGTAAAAGGGCTTCGAAGGCGGCAAAGGTATTCTCGACTTCGTGGTCTTCGTAGCCGAGCATGGCTTTCCAGCGAGGGGAAAAGTACACGTCATTGGTGATGGTATTCCAATCCCAAAGGCCGTCATTCGAACCCTCGACCGATAACTCGTACTGCTCCCGGCTTTGGCGCAAGGCTTCTTCCTGGATGCGGTATTGTTCAAAACGTCTTGCATTTTGAATTGCGACTGCCGCTTGATTGGCGATGGATTGAAGCAGATTGACATCTTCATGCGTCAGGCCGTCAACAATATTGTGCTGGACATCCAAAACGCCTAATAAAGCATCCCCAACCGTGATAGGAATGGCGATCTCTGCTTTGGTCTCTGGCAACAGCGGGTTGGGCAACCACCCCTGTTCGTGCGCGGTATCCGGCACGAGCACGGGGGCATTTGTGCGGGCGGCGCGTCCGACCAGCCCCCGTTCGAGGGGAATGGTATGTCCGCTCGCAAGCATTTTCTGACCAGCTTCGCCTGTACCACCGACCATTTTTAAGCTTTGTCCGCTTTCATCTAAGAGGTAAATGTGAGCATGATAGTAATTGAAGGCTGTTTTCACTTGTTGGACAACCTCCAAGACTAATTGTTCAATATCTAAAAACGTTGAGAGACTACGGCTCACTTCAGCGGTGGTTTCCAGCGCTTTGGTGCGTTCCGAGACCCGCAATTCCAAGGATGCATTGAGGCTTTGAAGTTCACGATTGGTTTTAAGGATGATTTCTTGACGGTCGTTTTCAATCTGTTGGCGATATCGGTTCAAAACCAAATTGAGAACCAGAAGAACAAAGATCGTGAATATCAAACCCGTTAATGTATCTGGCCCCACATTCGGATAAAGGCGAGGAATCAACAAGAGGACAACAAAATTAACGGTCATCCATGCGAAACTTATCCAATAAGGAAATAAAACCGCGCCGAACGTAAATCCTGGCAAAATCCATATTAATGTATTGATATTTTTAAGAGGGTCAGTTGCACCACGGACCAAAAATATCCCATATACCAATCCAGTAAACGCGGTGACAAAGATCAACGTAGACAGCGTGACGTATTTTGTTCGGCTAAATAGATAGGCTACGATAAATGCGGCCTGAAGAATGTAGTATATAAAAAATCCGTTATCCGTAAGATAACTGCCACTCCTGAAGCCGATCCATAAGCGAATACTGGTCAAGAGAAAAGTTGCCAACGTCAAGCCTGAGATCAACTGGGCCTGGCGTTTGCCGTCGGGAGTTTGAATAGACGGTGAGGGTTTAATTAGCCAAGATGCGAATCGTTGCAAAAAATTCTCGGAAGGTTTCGGGGCGGGTTCACTTGTCATAGCGGTCATCTTTTCATCTCCAAATGATATCGGTGCAGATTTTTAGTCCCCGGCAGAGGTCGTTGTCGCTTGATCAGTCGATTTTGGGGTCAATTCCACGATGGTGCGACGAGCTTTTAAGGCCAGGCCCAACTCCTGAATGGCGGTTTGCAAGGCCCCTTGCACCGTTGTCGCATTTTGAATTTTTTGCCCAATCAAGTTGACTCTTGTTTCGTGGTGAGCGCGTTTTTGGGCATCGGTAAACAAACGGGCGTTTTGAATAGCCACCGCCACGTTTGAACCAATCGTCGTAAGCAAATCCACATCATTTTGGGTAAAGCGTCCTTCTCGTTCGACATCTTGAAGACTCAATACGCCAATGACCTTTTCACCTGTCAATAAGGGAAGCCCGATAAAAGATTTAGCCATGGCACTTTGGGTGGCCGTGTAAATGGCACCATGCTCGCGAAGTTGGCGTTCCGTATCCTGATTGATAAACAGGGGGCGACGAGTTTTAATGATGGTCGTAACCACCCCCTCCCCAAAGGGGTAGGATGGTTCATCTAACGTAGGGTCGTTATGATCGAGCATGTAGGGGATTTCGATCATTTGCCGTTTCTCATCATAGAGCGCGATGTAAAGAATATGCGCCTTAAAGGCCTGATTGAGGGAATTGATGACAGTGATGAGGATCGGGAGTAGTTCGACCTCGGACGTGAGAACTTGCCCGATTTCATTGATGATCCGTAATTCATCAACACGCCGTTCTGCTTCTTCCGTCAGACGCAAATTTTCGAGATGGGCACTCAACCCCTGCGAAACCGCCGCGAGCACCGTCTGAAGTTCTTCGTCGGCCATCTCTGCTTCGGAGGCGGTTAACTGCCCAATGCGTTCGCCCCGTAAGATAACCGGTTGGGTAAAGGTTTTGCCTGCGTCGAGTTCAGTTTTTCCATTATCTTGCAGGGAAGTCAGATGGTTGCCTTCAAACACATAGCCAAGTTGCGCGCGCGCTGTCGCAACGAGATAATTTTGCCAACCTTCATGCGTCAGACGACGGGTCAGGGTGTCTAAATCGGCCAGGGTTTTCGCAGTCTGTTCGGTCGCACGGGCGTTTTCCAACGCCACCGCAATTTGGGCGGCGAGAATGATTTGGATCCGCACATCTTCTTCCGTGAAAGCATTCACCTGCGCCGATTGGACATCCAACACGCCTAAGACCTGATCCCGAACCAAAAGGGGGACTGCTAACTCCGAACGGGTTTCGGGGAGTAGAGGATTGGGGAGAAAATCCGGGGCCTGCGTTACGTCATTGACCACCACGCCCTGGCGGGTACGGGCGGCACGGGCAACGAGAGATTGTTCCCGCGCTAGGGGAATCGCGTGCCCGCGCGCGACCATGGTTTGACCTGCTATACCTGCGCCCGCGGCCAATTCCAACATGCCATCTTCATTGTCCAGGATATACACGTGCGCATGGTAAAAGCCAAACCGCTCTTTCGTGAGGTTGGAGACGTATTCGAGCATTTCTTCCGAGTTGGAAATGGTGGAAATCGCCGTCGCCAGTTGCGTGACGGTTTCCAATTCCGTCGCACGTTTGGCGAGCGTTGCTTCTGCTTGCTTCCGGGCGGTAATATCACGATGGGTCGCCATAAACCCTAACCGATTGCCCTGTTCGTCCAAAATCGAAGCGTTTATGGCCTCGACGGGGAGCAAGTGACCATCTTTGTGTTTGTTAATGAGTTCTCCAGCAATCACCTGATTGTTCAGGAGGGACTGCCAGAAATGAGCATATTGTTCTTGTGGGATTACGCCAGACTTGATGAGACGGGGATTCTGTCCGACCGCCTCATCTTTTGAAAACCCATACGTCTTCTCAAAACCGGGATTAACATATTCAATGATACCTTGCGTATTGGTCATAAACACAGCATCGGTAGATCTTTCCAGCGCCAACTGAAACTTTCGGATTTCCTGTTCTGCTTTTTTCTGTTCGTTGATATCCTGATTGGCACCGATGGATTTGATTGTGCGTCCCTCGGCATCTTTTTCGATACCAAACCGCACCGTGATATACCCCACCTCACCATCTCCAAAAATGACACGGTGGTCAACTTGCGCCCTGAAGTTAGGATCGGTCGTTTCGATAGACTTTCCGATCTCCACCCCTACAACCGCGGCGTCTTCGGGGTAAACGAACCGCTGAGTATACTGGGCGGCGTTCATTTTATAGCCCCCCTCGCGCTCAACCGTTGTTCGCATCATGGCATAAAAATCATCATTGAAAGTGAATTCATCTTTGGTGAAATCGTATTCCCAGTTCCCCAAGCGGGCGATACGTAAGGCTTGAGAAAGTTGGGTTTCTTGTGCGATTAATGCTAGCTCGGCTTTTTTCTGTTCTGTCGTATCTTGATTTGCGCCATACGATCTAATCGTCGTTCCGTTTGCATCTTTTTCAATGCGGAAGCGCACGATGATATAGCCAATCTCGCCATCTCCAAAGAAGACCCGATGCTCTGCAAATCCGCGATAGTTTGCATCCGTTGCTTCCATAGCCTGTTGAAACACCAGCCCCACCATGGGAATATCTTCAGGGTAAACAAACTTTTCTATATACTGCGCTGAAGTCATTTTGTATCCCCCCACATGTTCAGCGGTCGTTCGCATCATGGCATAAAAATCATCATTGAAAGTAAATTCATCTTTGAGGGTGTCGTATTCCCAATTCCCTAAACGCGTGATGCGTAGGGCTTCCGAAAGGGTGTTGGAACGTTCTTTCACCCGGTCTTCCAAGGTGTCACGGAGGACCATCAATTCCTGATTTGTCTGTTGCACTTCACCAATGCGTCCTCGCTCAATGCTTTGTTGAACCCTCGCATTGATGTATAACAACGCCCCCAGGGTAATCAAAACCCCTCCCGCATTCGCCGCTTCCGTAAAAGCAACAAAGGGATAGAGATTCGGAGCGGAAAAGATGACGATCGAAGTGCCAATGACAACCAACCCAAACTCAAAAGGAGATAACAGGAGAACCGCCAAAACATAAGCCGTTGACTCAAAGCCAACGATGGACGCCCGAAAATCACCCGTTTCTGGGGAAATAATCATAAAAGGGGAGGCGGCTAAGGCAAAAACCGTAATCCAGGCCCCGACTTTATAGAATCGGTTTCTGCTCAACGCATAGGCCAGGATAAAGAGGGCGGTCGAACTGAATTGAACGAGTAAACCTTCTGGCGTACGCAGTTCTGGGGGAATGGCAAACAGACTCAGGATAATGGAGATCGCCAAAACCAAAGACAAAGCCGCAGAAATTTGGGCCTGATGCCGCGCCCCGATTTCAGTGACCGAAGCGTTCGGATCAATCAACCTCTTTTGAAGCGACTGCCAAAAGGATGATGGTTTAGAAGGGGTCATATTGGAAAGCCTCATGAGTGCATCCTGTAATCCATAAGCGAAGTGACGAGCGTAAGCCTGGGATCAATTACCATTTTGTTCAGCGAAACTAATTTCAACAACCGTGCGACGCGCTTTCATCAAATGCCCAATCTCGCGGGCGGCGGTTTCGAGGGCGCCTTCTATCGTTGTGGCCCCTTGAATGCGCTGGTTGATCGTGTTAATCACCGATTCGCGTTCAGCACGTTTGGAGACTTGCTCTAATAGGCGTTGGTTTTCCAGCGTGGTTGCAACGACCGAGGCAACCTGCTGTAAAAGGGTGGCATCTTGTTCCGTAAATTGACGCTGAGGGGAAAAGCTCATCACATTCAATACCCCCAAAACCCGCGCCCCCAAGACCAACGGCGCTTGCATAACCGCGACCATGCCGGTGTGAGCCATATCCCGCAAATCGAGCAACGGAGATTGGCTAATATCAGGCAAAATCAAGACTCGGCGTCCTTGCATGACTTTTTCGGCGGAGGTATTGGCGAGGTGAATGAACTTGCCTTCCGGCGCAATGACTTGAACGACTTGTCCATCCTGTATCCTAAACGCCTCCATGAATTGTCCATCCGGGGTGAGGAGCGCCAGCCCGGCCACATCCGCCTTCAAAATCATAGGAGCTTCCCGAAGGGTAATCTCAATCACGCTTTCAACGTGGGAGGCCTGGGTAAGCGCGGTACTCATCTCATTCAACCGGGATAGGCTACGCGCTTGACTTTCCGACTGGCCCAGCGCCGTTTCCGTAGCCAGGGTAAGGCGCAGGTTCTCTAAGTGGGCGGTCAGAGCTTCTGAAACCGTCGCAATCAAATCCGCCGTCTCTGGGTCCAAAGCAGGCTCCCCTTCCGGGAGTACCATTTCGAGCATACCAATGGCTTCTCCGCGAAGGGTAAGGGCATGGGAAAGGTTAGGCGCTATCTCGCTTTGCGTCGTTTTGAAGGGCCGGACCCGGTTATTCATGTAAACATAGCCATCGGTTGATTCTGCAGTAATCGCCTGGTAGGTATCCCACCCCTCACGCGTCAGACGGCGGGCCGCTTGTTCTGCTTCCCGGCGGAAATATTCAGCCTGGGTGAGCAGGCGGAGATTTTCGAGATGTTGTCCGGCCAGCGCCGCAAGGCGGGTAATGATTTCTCGTTCTTCAGGCGACAAGGTATTGGTTTCAGTTTCAAGTTGAATAAAGCCGATATCTGCCCCGGAAATAGAAATGGGAACGTTCAACAGCCCGGGTTCGGTGGATTCGACGGGGGCCGCGAGGGGAACTGTTCCCCCATCCTGGTAAACCACCCCGATGAATTCCGCCTGACGAACACCATCCAGGTAGGTGTTCCACCCCTCGCGGGTCAGCAGACTAGATTGCGTCTGGATTTGGGCACGCGCTTTTTCGATTTCGGCAAACTGATAGGCGTTTTCGATGGCGGCGGTCAGTTGTCCAGCCAGAATTTCATATGCGGGCAGGGTTTCCTGAGTAAAGGTATCGGGAAGCTCACTCTGCATGTTGAGAACACCCACCACTTTTCCCCCAGAGAGCAGAGGCACACTCATTTCTGAACGGGTTTTGGGGAGCAGGGGATTGGGCAAAAAGGTTGTGCTTTGGGTCGTATCTTCTACCAACACGGCTTTTTGGGCAAAGGCGGCAGTTCCATTGATGGAACTTGAGGCAATCGGCAAACGGTGACCTCTTTGCAGGAGTTCCTGACCTACTGCCCCCGAACCAGCCCGTAGGATCAGGGTGCGGCCCGCCGTATCGGTCAGGTAAATTTGGGCATAGTAGAGGGCGAAGGTTTGGCGAATGCGTTCGACCGCGGCGGGGAGCAGAATATCCAGATTCCGCTCTTGAACCACCGCGCGGCCAATTTCTGCGGAAAGGGTGAGGTCGCGCGTCCGTTCGGCCACCCGCACTTCAAGTTTAGATGCCAGTTCACGCACATCCCGCTCGTTTCGGCGAGCACGGTTAAGGGCATCTTCCGTGCCACGGTTCGCGAGATAAAGCAGAACAGTAGCCAGTCCAAGACCTGAAATGACAATTGCGTGGGCGGCGAAGGTGGTTTCATTGTTGGGAGGGGGCAGGAGACCACGCATCTCCCCTTCAATTAAGGAAACCCCCACCAGGGAAGTAATGAAAAAGGTGATCAGACCTGCTTTTCGGCTGATTAATAAGGTCGCCATCACGACGCTCAATGGGAGGTAAATCAATCCGGTTGAACGAAGGGTCCCACCATTGACTAAAATGGCAGTGATACTGGCCGTAAAGAAAAAGATCATCCCAGCACTGGCCAGAGTTATTCTTCCTCTTTCCATGAGCGCGCGCCAAAGGATGATCAACAGGCTTGCAACGATCATCACAATCAGTTCAGGCCAACGATTACTGCCTGTATCGTTAAAAGTGGTGATTAAAGTTCCAAGTATCACCAGGGACAAAACGCCTACCTGGGTATTTAGAATAATTTGTAACAATAAAGCCCGACGGGTCTTTTCTTCGTCATTCACAAAAACTGGAGCGGAAAAAAATTTTCGGATGTCCATGAGGTGGTCTCCAGATTAGTTCTGTTTGTTCAGAATGGTCAGGTTTTGTACCTGAACCACCGCACGTTTTATTTTGAGGGATTGTCCTAACCCGGTCGCTAAAATCTGAAGGACATCTTCCAATTGAGTGGCATGTTGGATTTCCTGGGCAAGGCTGTTGACAATCGTTTCCCGGTCGGCAATGCGGCGGGTCACTTCGTAAGATTGGGCATTTTGAATGGCGATGGCAACCTGGTTAGCAATGGCCTGAAGAAGGTCTGCATCTTCTTGGGTTAGCCCATAGGCAATGTTGTGTTGGACATCCAACACCCCGAGAACGGTATTTCCGACCGTTATGGGGACGGCAACTTCGGCTTTGGTCTCCGGCAAGAGGGGGTTGGGAAGCCAGTTAGGGTCTTTCAAGGTTTCGGGAACCAAAACCACCGTATTGGCTTCTGCGGCACGCCCGACTAAACCTTTTCCAGCCGGGATGACATGTTTATTTTTCAACATGGTTTGGCCAGCTTCCCCCGTGCCGCCCACCATTAATAATTTTTCGCGGGTTGGATCAAACAGGTAAATGTGGGCATGGTAATAGTGGAAAGCTTGTTGGACCTGATGAACAACCTCGGTCACAAGGATATCCGGGTCCAGGATGGTGGAAAGACTGCGACTAACTTGGGTAGCGGTTTCGAGGGCCCGCGTCCGGTCGGCCACGCGTTGTTCCAGGGATCCGATCAGTGTTCGAAGTTGCCCGGTCATGGTATTAAAACTTTCCGCGAGCACCCCAATTTCATCGCGACGCCCGATGGTTGCGACTTTGGACAAATCCCCCGCGGCGATTTCGGAGGCCGTGCGTGACAATTGCTCAATCGGGACAACAATTTGACGGACCGCCAATATCCCTACGACAATGGCGAGCACCAACGCACTGATGATGATGATCAAAATTGTGATCATGGTCGAGTAAGCCAATTCCAAAGCCGTTGACACGAGTTTTTCGGCAATGATTTCGAAAGTTCGATTGGTAACTTGAATTTTATGGACGGCCAAAATGACTTCTTCCGCGGTGCTCCCCATTTGCCGCCGGGCATCCTCTGGAAGTTCGACTTGGATATTCTGTAAGACCACATTCCGATCTTGGTGGGCAATTGCGAGACCATTTTCATCCACCATATAGAGAATTTGCCCCTCTCCTACAGAAATACGCGCCATCAAGGTTCCCACCGTCTCAAAACGAACGGCGGCAATTAATACATTACTCAATTCCACACTGCGTGGCTGAAAAATGGGAATCGCAACGCTAATAAACGGCTTCCCTGTACTTTGATCAAACCATACAGGGCTAAGGTAAGTATCCCGTGTGGCTTTGGGTTGTTCGTATAAATCGGTTCCGGCAAGGCTTTCGAGTTCATCACTTGGAACGACACTATCTCGCGAGATTCGCAGAATTTCCTGTCCTGCTCCATCCAGTAAGATAAATGCCTCATAATCATCTCGATACGTGCCAGAACTAAGGGCATTCAATAAAAGACTCAATTGTTGTGCACGATCAGGATTTTCCAGCCCACGGATGTCTGCACCTAAATTATTCAGGTCGTTGATCACCTCTTGGAAGAAATTTTCGATCTCGGTGGCAACACTCTGCGCTACCTGCCTTTGCAAATCAAGGGCTTGAGCTTGCTCAGCGGCAAGGGTGCGTTGTGCGAGAATGAGACCGGTCAGCAATAGAGGCCCAACTGCTAAGAAAATCAAGAGGGTGGATAAGCGAACGCGAAGACTATTCCACATAACTGAATACTCCTGAGCATAAAACAACAAATTTTTCTTTACGAATCTGATTCATAACAACTCTCATAAAGATCGTGTACAAAACTTCAAAAACAAAGCGATTACCAATCCGTTTTGGGGGGAGCACTCGGATCAGCTTCCGCGCGGTCCGCTGGCCCAACAATCACAAAATTTTCGCCCTGCCATTGCAGAAGCATATAGCTTCCCTGTGGTACCCCGGTTTCATCAAAACTCAAAGACCCGACAATGGTTTGGTAAGTCCCCTGGTGTAATTCTTCGATGAGGGCGGCATTGTCAATAGAACCAATATTGACGACCGCTTGTTGCAAAACCTGCCCAACGGTAAAGGCATTGGCCGCATCCTCGGCAATATCCCCCAAAGCGCCGCCAAACATTTCAAGATACTTTGCTGTGAAATCGGTGTTTTGAAAGCCTTTCCCTTCTGAAAACCAGGAAATTGAAGAGAAGATCCCCTCTGTGGCAGAACCAAGTGCCCCTCGAAATGGCCCCGGTAAAGATGGCCCAGAGGTAAAGTAAGCCATACGAGGTTGGTACCCCACCGCCTGATAAGCTTGAATTTGACCAATCGCATCTTCAGTTTGTGTTCCCCCCAAAATGAGGTCTGGATTCAATTCTGCTAACTGAGCCGCAATTTCCGTAAAATCTGTTGTCCCTTCTGCATAAGTCGTATCCAACACCAATTCCAAGCCGCCATCCGCAAGAAGACCTTTAAGACGCTCCATCACGCCGAGCGTGAACGGATCATCGAGGCTAACAACCGCCATCGTTTGCGGACGCTGGTCCGCCGATAGCCCCAAAACATACAATGCAAATGGGTCTGCTTGCCGGGAGGATTGTGCGGGTTGGGCAAAAAACAAATTCGTCAGACCTCGATTGAACACGTCAGGTGCCCCACCAGCTGGCTCAACAAAGGCATACCCATATTTCGCCGCTACTTCCGAAGTTGGGATAACTAATAGACTGGAAAAAGGGCCTACGACCAAATCAACTTTATCCACGTTGATGAATTGTTCATATTGGGCAACCGCTGTATCTGGATCACTGCGATTATCTAATACCTTAAGTTCAACCTGACGTCCCAATAAGCCCCCCGCTTCATTCACCATCGCGACCCAGACTTCATAACCGCGTTTTGCCGCAAGGCCGGGTTCAGACAACCGCTCCGTAAGTGGCAAAGAAACCCCGATCACAATCGGGGCGGTTGCTTCAGCAGGATTCTCTTCTGGCGAATTTGTAGGTTGGCAGGCCCCTACGAAAAAAGCGCACACCCAAACACAAAGAACGAGAAGAATGTTATTCCTTTTCACATGATCTCCTTAAAAATACTGCATTGCTTTTATTCACCATTTCGACGGTTTTCTGTCTGTAAGCGAATAGTTGCTTTCGGGGCACCAAGCGCTCGCCCTAACTCCCGTACCGCAACTTTTAGAGCTTCGTCAATCGAGGTCGAACCCTGGATTTTTTGGACGATTTCATTCCGCCGGGTTTCCACCTCAACCTGATTTTGGGCAATGGCATAAGCTTGGGCATTTTGCAAAGCAATCGCGACCTGGCTTGCAATCGCCTGAAGCAGATCGGCGTCAGTTTGCCCGACCCCTCCGACTTTGTTTTGTTGCACATCTAACACCCCCAAGACGGTTTCGCCGAGGAGAATGGGAACAGCAATTTCCGCCTTGGTCTCTGGCAAGAGAGGATTCGAGAGCCAGCCAAGCGTTTGGGAAACATCCGAAACGAGGACCACCAAACCGGTCTCCGCGGCGCGCCCGACCAAGCCACGCTCGGCAGGGATGGAATGCCCGCTGGCCAACATCATCCGCCCAGCATCTCCGGTTCCCCCCGCCATGACCAGATTTTCGCGTTTGTCGTCCCAAAGATAAATGTGGACGTGGTAGTAGTTGAACGCCCGCTGAATCTGGTTGACCACTTCGCGCACCAGTTCATCTCGATCCAAAATCGTCGAAAGGCGGCGGCTGACTTCGGTGGAGGTCGCCAACGCTTTGGTCCGTTCAGCAACCCGTTGCTCCAAAGACCCAATCAGATCGGTCAATTGGCCTGCCATGTCGTTGAAGGCGCCTGCTAGGGTGCCAATTTCATCTTGCCTGTCCATTTCGACGGAAATCGCTAGTTCGCCCGCCGCGAGCCGTCGGGCGGCAGTGACTAACTCGCCTAATGGATTCGCAATGGTACGCGTAACCAATAAAGCCACCAAAACGGCGAGAATGGCCGCACCCAATGCCACGCCTCCACTGGTGGCGAAGGATGCGAAAGTCGATTCAAGCGCTTCGCTTTCATCAACCTCGGCGATCAAAGCCACATCCAAATCAGGGAGCCAACGGTAAGCCCCCAACACTTCCACCCCTCGATAATCAAGATAGGTGGCGGCTCCATTCTCAATATTTTCGATGGCGTTATTCGCGCCCTCGGTACGCACGTACGTTTCTCCCGGCAAATAGCCCTCGAACCTTGAAGCCGTTAGCATGGCATAGTTTGAACGGACCAGATAAGACTCGCCCGTTTCACCCACGCCGATATCCTGTAACATAAAGTCGCTGACAACATCCAGATCTGCACGCCCGACAATCACCCCCACCCCCTGTCCCATCTCATTTTGGATGGGCTGGCCGATCCATAAGACAATCTCTCCCAACGCCTGGGCATATGTGGGCGGTTGGACAAATGCCCCTTTTATGCCTTCCTGAAAAATTGGTTGACTAGCAAAAATTTTGCCGACCTGGTTCGGATCTGTAGACAGAAATACTTTTCCTTGCGTGTCTAGCAAAAATATTTCTTCAAAAAAGCCTGTGCGGGTAAGCACGGTTTCTAAATTTTGGACAATCTCTGGAGAGTATGCCTGAAAATCGGCAGAATCCGGATCGCCCTGCAAAAGAATCCGAACCACCTCTTTTTCCTCATTTTCATGGAGCGTAATATCCAGGGTGCCGAACATACTTTCTTCCCAGTCTTTCAACTGGTTCTCTTTTAATAACGCGATGGCGGAGAGGTGAGTATAGACATCATTAATCGCGGCCTGACGGAGCACGAGGCCAGAAATAAATGCACTTAAACCCAGTGGGATAATGACCAATCCGAGGAAAGACACCACCAGCCGATTGCGAATGCTCCCTTGCCAGCTTTGGCGAGCCACAAAATAAAAAACAATTAAACTAAACGCAATGGTGAGGATAGGTATAGAAGCCTGAATTTCAGGAAGCGCGAGGCGGGTATCCAGCCCAAACGTATCGAGCGCAACCGTGATGGCCCCTGCAACCACACTACCAGTCAGGGCCATTGGGAGTTGTTTTTTGGGCAGGCTTTGCAGAGAAATTAAATAAGTCAGGAAAACTGCCGTTAGCCCAGAAAGCCATCCCACTCCCGCAACAAATAACATCGCAAAGATGAACATCCCCCACAGGCCAACCAACAATATCCACCCTCCTTGCTGGACCCGTCCCTTACGAATAACCCCCATCGCCAGCCAGCCGATGACACTATAGGCCGTGATAACGCCAGCCATTGCCCCTGCTGACCAGGCTTGTAATTGCCAGGCCAGGAAATAGTAAAAACCTGCCGTGACCAGGGAAGTCACAATCGCAATTGAAGCCACCCGCAGAGCCTTTTGCACGTTCAAAGCCTCTACGGGTTGTTTCACGTTATGGGTTTCGGGTATACTTTCACTCATTTAACTTGCTCCATATCGTCCGTTAACCAGATTTCACTGCGAAGCGAGCGGTTCACTAATTACTTTGCTCGACAAACTGATTTGTGAATATTTTTTCTAAATCCACAGATGCCGAAAGGATGTTTTGGGCTAACAAAATATCCATCGCGTTTTGCCAAACATCGATATCCATCCATCCAAGTACAGCATTGCCTGTATCAATCAAAGGGATTTGGGTTTGCATCGAGGCAAGTTGAAACCCGCGATCTAAAGTATTGTCATAAAGCAGGGTGAAATCTGTCGCTTCTTCCGGGTTTTCGATGGCGGCTTTATAGCCTTTTAAAGTTGCCCGTATAAAGCGTTGGACAAGTTCAGGTTGTTGTTCGATGAGAGAGGCATCTGCAAAAATCAAATTGTTATAAAACTCAATCCCATAGTCGCTGTAATAAATGGAATTGATACTATGCCCCTCGGCTACGGCCATGATGGGTTCATTGGTCGAGAAAAAACCACTCGCGGCGTCCATCCGTCCACTGAGCAGATCATCCGCCCCATGATAAGCCTCGTTCGCAACAAAATTTAATGAAGCCGGATCAATGCCCGTCTGGTTCAACAACGCGATAAATTGAATATCCCACGTGGTATCCAGCGCGGGGGAGATGACCCCGACAGTTTTCCCCACCAAATCCACGGGTTGGGTGATTCCCGCCTCGGCCATCGAGATGACGACCAACGGATTCTCCTGAAAGATACAAGACAAGGCCATCACAGATTGTCCTTCGGCCTGGGCACGAATAAGTGCATCTGCCGCGGAAACGCCAAATTGGGCCTTGCCCGCCGTCACTTCAGCTATGGGAGAGGTCTCAGGCCCGCCGGGGAGCAGAGTCACTTCCAGATTCTCTTCGGCATAAAAACCTTTTTGATCGGCCACGTAAAACCCAGCAAACTCCACCGTGTGAAACCAACTCAGTTGTACCGTGATTTTGTCGGGTTCGGCGGTTTGCCCCTGACAAGCCCCGAAAACAAGGGCCAGGATAAAAACCAACGCCAGGGTCATGAGTTTGGAAAAACGCAGGTATTTCATAGCTTATTCCTTTGTAGTAAGCAAGTTTGAAGGGGAAGCCGGCAAAGTAAACCGAAAAGAAGTTCCCAGCCCGTGTTCACTTTCCACTGTGATTTTGCCGCCATGCTGTTCGACAATCGCTTTCACAATCGCCAATCCCAGCCCATTACCCTCAATGTCCACACGATCATCTGCATGGACCCGGTAAAAACGGTCAAAAATGTAAGGCAGGTCTTTCTCCGGGATGCCTAACCCGGTATCTTGAACATAAATCTGGATAAACCGCTCGACATGCTCTGCCCCCACTTTTACAAGCCCATTGACCGGGGTGTACTTGATCGCATTCCCCACCAGATTGCGTAAAACCTGCCGCAACCGCAATGGGTCGCCCATAATCAGGCCTTGTTCCGCGGGAATCAGTTCCAACTTTTGGCCTTTTTCGAGCGCTTTTGGCTGAAACTCTTGCGTCACGCCCATTAATAAATCCATCAAACTCAGCGGTTCGCGGGTGATGGGAATCCCCGCGTCCAATCGGGCGAGTTCCAACAGACCGAGCACCAAATCGTTCATTTGCCCCGCCGCCTGCCGAATCCGCCCTAAAAATTCCGTTTGCTGTTCATTCAACGGCCCCACGCGGGTCATCAGTTCACTGAACCCCATGACGGAAGTGATCGGGTTTTTTAGATCATGCGAGGCGGTGGCGATGAATTCATCTTTGACACGTTCCAGTTCTTTGAAGTGCGAGACATCATGCAAAACCGTCACTTGCCCGCCCTGTTCGACGGGGGTGATCATCACGCTAAACGTGCGGCCATCGGGCCAGGGGATTTCCCCATCGGTAGCAGTGTTGGATTTTTTGGCCTGGGAGAGCAGTTCGACCAGCGGGTCATAGCCTTTGTTTTTCGGGAGGGGGTATCCCAAGCGGGTGTTGACATCGGTGAACAGGCGGCTCCCCGCGGGGTTCACGAGTTGCATCCGCCCGTGTTCATCCATCAACATGATTGCATCCGCCACCGCATGAAGCACCGCTTCCAGGCGTTTTTGTTCTTGTTGAATGGTGGTGTAGAGTTGGGCATTCTCAAAGGCAATCGCGGCCTGACTGGCAATCGCTTGCACGAGATTGAGTTGATCTTCATTGAAATAATTAGGCTGGTCATGCGAAAGCGTGAGCACGCCCAACACTTTATGGCGTCCCAAAAACGGAACCGAAAGCGCGGACCGGGCATCTTCGAGGGGCGTTTTCAGCCAGTGAGTTTCGTTGAGGGTATCTTTGATCAGAAGGCCGCGTCGGTCTGCCACGACTCTGGCTTCCAGGCCTTCGGTGACAATCCACCCCAGAGCGCTTTCTTCCGACCACTGAGTGAGATCTATTTTTTTGTGCGTTTTGTGGAACACGTTCCCGTCAGGCTGGAAAATATAGAGATGCCCATTGGAGGCTCCCAGTTTGGCGACAACACGTTCAAGCAGGACACTGGCGAGGTCATCCACATCCATTCGCGCGCTGAGGTCCTGCCCGATTTCGGGGAGTAAATTAAGCTCGCGGTTACGACGCCGAAGGGCATCTTCAACTTTTTTGACCCGGAGTTTGGTACGGACCCGGGCGGCCATCTCGTTCCAGTCAAACGGTTTGACGATATAGTCATCGGCCCCTAAATTTAACCCGGCGAGTACATCGCCCGACCCCACGCGGGCGGCGGACACCACAATGACTGGGATGTGGGAGATTTCGGGGTCTGCGCGCATTTCCTGCAACACTTCCAGTCCGTCTTTGCGGGGCATGTTGATGTCGAGCAGAAGCAAATCCGGGATATCGGAACGGAGTTTTTCGAGCGTTTCCACCCCATCCGCCGCTGTAATAAAGGTGTACCCCTCACTGCGCAGGCGGACGGAGAGTAAACGCAGGTTATCGGGATAATCGTCGGCAATCAGGATCTTAAAAGGGGTGGGGGCTTCGGGTTCGGCAGGTTGTTGTTCTTGGAAACGTCCGTCGACCTGTTGAACGACAATGGATTGGATCGCCTCGGGGCGGACGGGCTTGACCAGATACCGATCTACTTTGAGACGTTTCGCAATTTCATCTAATCCGGGGGTGTCGTAGGCTGTAACTAAAATGGTATAGCCAGGTTGTTGTCCATTTTTATGTAAGGCCTCAATGAGATTTAACCCACTCATGCCCGGCATCATAAAATCAGTAATCAGAACATCAATCGGCCCTTTATTTCCCGCCTCCAGGGCTTCATCCCCACTACACGCAGTCAACACCTCCACAGGCCGTTTGAAACTTGCTTTTTCAAGCGCCCTTGCCAGCATGGAGGCCGTGTTAGGGTGATCATCCACAATGAGAATTCGGGGTAAGGTATTTGGAGAATGCGCTTGTGTGTTCATACATTCATTATCCAATATTTTTTCCCCCTTAAGCGTTAGGGTTGGGAAGGTTTTAGTTAGGATTAGTTGGGAGAGAGTCAGTCAAAAATGAGGCGATATCCAAGCCCGCGCACATTGAGAATGTAGCACGGCTGAGCAGGGTTGGTTTCCACCGATTGTCGTAGAGTGTGGATATGCCATTTGGTCATTTCTTGCGCTTCATACCGGGTGGTTTTGGCATATCCCTGAGCTTCTGAGACTAATTTTTCGTAATCGACGACTTCGGGAGAATACCGCGCCAGGACGGCGAGATATTCAAAAGCGGTGGGTGGAATGGCGAGTACCTGGTCGCCCAACGTCCCCCGGCGGGTTTGCAAATCCAAAATCAGGGGACCACGTTTCAGAAAACGTTCTTCCGGGTCCGCCAGGGAGGGTTGAAAGCTGTCTGTGTTTTCTTCGGCTTTTTTGAGGGCTTTAAGTTCCGTTTGCAGGATGGCAATTTGCTCTTCAATTTCACGGCGGCGACGTTCCACGGCTTGTTCCTGGAGGATGATGCGGGTGCGGGCCACCAACACTTCGGGGTCGATGGGTTTCAGCAAGTAATCGGTGGCCCCTAAGCGCAAGGCTTCCAACGCTGATTGGAGGGTCGCGTGCCCCGTCAGAAGAATCACCGGGAGGTGGGTGTTTTTTTTGCGAATTTCGCGCAAAACTTGTAAGCCGTTGACCCCTGGCAGATGTATATCCAGATACACCAAATCGAAGGTTCCATTACCCAGAATTCCCAACGCCTCTTGTCCATCGGCCATGGCCGTGACCTGACACCCTGCCGCTTGCATCAACCGGGATAAGGTGTGCCGTAACCCCGGCTCATCATCAATAATCAGAACATTTCCACTCAACATGGTAGCCATACTTTAAAGATCGTCCCCTTCCCTAACGTGCTTTCCACCTCGATTTTTCCTTGATGTCTTTGCACGATTTCATAGGTGATCGCCAGTCCCAGGCCCGTCCCACTTTGTTTCGTAGTGAAAAACGGCTCGAAAATGTTCGGCAGTAATTCGGGGGCGATCCCTGGCCCGGTGTCAATCACGGCGAGTTGTATTCCTTTGTTTCCTTTTTCATCCAGTTTGGCACGGGTCGTTATCCGTAAATGCCCACCGGATGACATCGCTTCAATCGCATTCAAAGAGAGGTTTAAAATCACTTGTTTAATCTGATCGCTCAACGCAGTGACAGGGAGCAAATCATAATCAGGGTCAAAATCGTAATCCACCTGATTATGGCGCATATGGGTTTCAATCAGTCTGTGAACATCTTCAATGATGGCGTTGAGCGAAACTTGTTCATAATCCTGCCCCATGCGAGGGCGGTAAGTATCTCGCAGACGGCCAATAAGTCCGGCCATCCGGTCTGCCTCGTTCAACGCCACCCGCAAATCATCTCGTGCCTGATAACTCAGCGTATCCTCCAATGAAACCAGGTACAATGCATTTTGAATGGCCTGAAGGGGATTATTCAACTCATGGGCCACGGAAGCGGTTAACCGACCTACGGCGGCTAATTTCTCATGCTGGATCAACCGGGCGCGGGTGGATTGTTCTTGTAGACGAAGTTCTTCGGCAAGTTTACGCTGTTCGCGTTCGGCCACGAGGGAACGGGCTTTCGCGATGGCGAGGGCGATTTGTCCCGCCGCTTGTTCCCCTCGCGCGAGTTCGTTATCCGTAAATTGATGTTCCTGTTTGAACGCGATCAGCGCCGCACCCAATTTCTCTTCCCCCGCAATAAACGGTAATCCCAGAATCGTATGTGTAGGGAAGATTTTTGAAAACAAGGAGGTACGGGCATCCCCAAAAATTTCATTCCCAACCAGGGCATGTCCCGTTTTCATCACTTCCGCAGTCAACGTGGGTTCGCTGGTTTCCACCGGCAAAGTCAAAAAGAATTTCCGGATTTCCTGGGTGGCCGCGGCGGGAATGGTAGATTGGCGAGCCTCGTCCCATAAGGTGATGTAGCACCCATCGGCGTGAAACAATTCATTCAAACGTTCCGCCAATTCGTGGAGCATCGCATCAAAGTCCGGGATTTCGAGGGCCAGGCGGGTAATTTCTTGAAGCAAGGTCAGAAACTGTTCCCTCTCTTGCAGATTTTCGTGCAGGGCGGTTAATTCCACCAATTGACTATGTGTTTCGGAAAACAAACGGGTTTTTTCCAACGCGACCGAGGCTTGCGAACCCAAGGTGCCCAACAAGCGTTCATCATCTTCTGAAAAAGCAAACGGCGCGGCACTCAAAACGCTGATCGTCCCCATCCGCCGTTTTCCACTTTGCACAGGCGCAACCAACAGCGACCGCATATGGGTGGACGGTCCACGGCGCACGAACCGAGGATCGTTTTCCGTATCCTGCACGTGAATGATCTCGCCCGATTCAATCACCATCCCGGCGATACCCTCCCCCGGACGCATGGTGAAATCGGGGCGTGCCAACTCATCCAACCCGGAAATCGCCGCCGCACGGAGCACGTCATGTTCTTCATCCAACAAATGGATCACGGCCCGTTCGACTCTTGGCAAAATCCGCAAGGCCGATTCGACGATGAGTTGGAGAGCCTTATCCAATTCCAACGTTTCGCTCAACGCCTGACTGATCGCCGCCATTGCCTCACTTTCGCGTAGCCGGCGCGCCAGTTCAATTTGAGACTGACGCTGTTGGGCGCGTAATTTCCGTTTTTCCAGGGCTTGATGAACGACGCGATCTAAACGCCCCAACCGCTCTTTCAGTAAATAATCCGTTGCCCCTTGTTTGATATATTCAACCGCGGCTTCTTCTCCCAAAGTCCCGGAGATGGCAATGAAGGGAATATCCATTTCCCTTTCCTGCAAAAGGCGCAAGGCATCAATGCCTTTGAAATTAGGAAGAGAATGATCGGCTAAAATAATATCCAGCGAGGGGTCCAGTTGGGATAAGAAGGCTTCTTTTGTATCCACCTGAATCCACTCAGGAGCAAACCCGCCCTGGCGCAAGGTAAACATGACGATTTCCGCATCACTGGCATTATCCTCAATATATAACACACGCAAAGGAATCTTCTCACTCATCGTGAACTCATTATAGCATGACCAACGGGCGTGTAATTTGACGCTTTCATACCGATTAATTTACGATCAACGCAACAGTCAAAAAATTCATCGCTCCAGTCCAGGGAATTCCGAAATTCCGAAGTACACCCCCCCTTTCATCCTCAAAAACGGACAAATCTAACCTGAATTTTTTAAGTTTAAATCCTCACCCGAATTTTCGGTTTTCAACGCGTAAATCCACCTCGCTTTTTGAAAAATCAAAATTTTAACATTCGTTAAAGTAAATCCAGAAAAAAATCTGAAAAATAGGGGTTGGATAACCATATGTGGGGGTACAGAGTTATAATTTTCCCCATCTTCCGGTCATAGGAATCCCATTAATTTTTCTAAAAAAAACGCCTTCCTCAATTAGTACCTTAAATTTTTAAGGCTTCTTAAAGAGTTCTAAGTTTTTAGAAAACCGTAGGGTTGGCGTATTGATGTTCTTCCACGACCCTGCTAGAATATCCCTACGTTCTCAAACGTACGCCAAAATCCCACACCTGGCCACAAGATCAATCAAAATAGTTTTTTTATTTGCACCTGCAACCATGTTTGCAGAATTGCCTTAGCTTTATATTCAATTTTACGGCTCTACCGGGATTAACGGGAGAGCCAATTTTACCAAAGGAGGATCGCGACAATGAACGCTGAACAAGCCTGGCAAGCTACAATCGGGCAACTCCAAATGGAAATGCCCAAAGCCACCTTCGATACCTGGGTCCGCGACGCGCGCTTCCTGGGTGCAGACAACGGAAAATTTACCATTGGGTTACAAAACGCCTATGCGCGGGACTGGGTCGAAAGCCGCCTCACCAGCACCATCAGCCGGATTTTAGTGGGGATCCTCAATTCCCCCGCGCATCTGGATTTCGTCGTCACCCAGCAAAAAACTGAAGAGGGGCATTCAGAAACCTATCCCAACGGGGCCGCGTCCAATGGCAGTGCTTCCAATGGCAGTGCTTCCAATGACAGTGCTTCCATTGGAAGTGCCACAAACGGGAATGGCGCTAACGGGAGTCCCACGAACGGAGCGTATCGCACCGCCAACCCCACCCTCGCCCCCAAATACACCTTCGAAAACTTCGTCGTTGGAACCAACAACCGCCTCGCCCACGCCGCGAGCATGGCCGTCTCCGAAAATCCCGCCCGCGCCTACAACCCCCTCTTCGTTTATGGCGGGGTCGGCCTCGGAAAAACCCACCTTTTGCACGCCATCGGTAACGCTTGTAGCGTCAAAGGTCTGCAAATCCTCTACGTCTCCTCCGAAGAATTCACCAACGACCTCATCAACGCCATCCGCAATCATACAACCCAATCATTTCGCGAAAAATACCGGCAAACCGATGTCCTCCTCATTGACGACATCCAATTCATCGCCGGAAAAGAGTCCACCCAGGAAGAATTCTTCCACACCTTCAACACCCTGCACGGCCAGGACAAACAAATCGTCCTCTCCTCGGATCGCCCGCCCAAAGCGATGAACACCCTCGAAGAACGGCTCCGCTCCCGCTTCGAATGGGGCCTCACCGCCGACATCCAACCCCCGGACTTTGAAACCCGCATGGCCATCCTGCGCTTCAAAGCCGAACGCACCGGACGCCAGGTTCCCGGAGAAATCCTTGAAGCCATCGCCCGCCGGATGCAATCGAACATCCGCGAACTGGAAGGGGCACTGACCCGGATGATCGCTTACTCCGACTTGCGCGGGGTACCGTTAAACGCCGAACTCGTCAACACCGCCCTGGGTGACATGCTCCCCCGCCAACAGAAGGTGGACCCCACCCAAATCATGGACTCGGTCGCCAACTCCTTTGGCATCTCCAAAGAACAAATGTTAGGCCGCGAACGCACCCGGCAGGTTGCCCTCCCCCGGCAAGTCGCCATGTACTTATTGCGTGAAGAAGCCAACTTCTCCCTCCCCCAGATCGGTGACACGATGGGCGGACGGGATCACACCACCGTCATGTATGCCTGTAAACAAATCGCTGACCTGCTCGAACGGGATCACCGCCTGCGGCGTCAGGTTGTGGACATCCGCGAACAACTCTACGGACAAACCCGAAGCCTCGCCGCGTAACGAGCCTTCGGACTTCATAAGAAACCGCGCTCTGCGAAATTGCTTTCGCCGCAGAGCGCGGTTTCGTTTAATTGGAATTGCTCACAGAGCGTAATGAGAACACCCGAAAAAAAGATGGAAGGGGGATGTACATCCCCCTTCCATCTTTTTTTCGGAACTTTATATTCAGTGGAACACTGAACCTTACAATCCCGCCGCGGCAAACGGCACCAACATCTCCTGCGCTCCCATTCCCCCGTGCCGCCCAAAGATCGGATTCTCAGTCTGCCCCCACCACAAATACGTGTCCCCGCGCGGGATGGCGATCAAATCCCCGACGCGGTCACGCAAACGGGGGTGAGGGGTGCCTGGGCCAAATAACCCGGCCTCGATGGCGTACCCCGGCTCGACCAGGGTAAAGTGCTTCATAAATGTCCGGTCCAGATATTCGCGCACCGCTTCCGTCTGTCCGGGGCGGATGAAGAAGTAAATCAGCCGGTTTTCGCCTGTTGGGTACATCGGCAGGCGGCGGGAGAGGTTGGGGTGGTTTTTGAGGTCGAAGTGGGGATCTTTTCGGGTGGTGATCTGCCCGTGATCGGCCATTAAGAGCACCAACGTTTCTTTTCGTAAAGCGGGTGAGAGTTTGTTGACCATCAGGTCGCGTAACACTGAGGAAAATTGGATAAATTCGGCTTGCGGTTGTTCATGATCCGGGCCGTAGAGATGGGAGGAGTGATCGACATTGCCCCAGTACACGCCGATCATTTGCCGTTCGTGAGGGTGGGTTTCAATCAGTTGCCGGAGAGTGACCGCCATTTCTACGGAACTGCCAAACGCGTGGATGTTTGTATCTTTATAAAACATGCGCGACAGGCCGGAATGGGCAATGGTGTAATGTTGGAAGGCATGAGCTTGAATGCCATGGTTTGCCAGGTGTGTCCCCAAAGTGGTCCCTGGCAGGGCTTCTTCGGGTTTGAAGCCGGCTTTTTCGAGGCTACCGGGGGTGGAGAAAGGCGAATGGGAGATCATGTTCGCCACCACGCCGTATTCTTTCAACCAGAGTTCGTACCCGACCATCGCGTGTTGCGCCGGGCTAAGACCACTCCAAATGGAAGGCAACGCGCAGGAGGTGGTGCTGGGGACAACGGAGGTCAGCGGGGCGAGCAGACCCTGATCGAGCAGGTCCCCCCACAGGGGTACGACGCCCTCTCCGAGCCAGCGTTGAAAACGGTGCAACGCGAGGGCGTCCATCAACACCAGGATCACCCGTTTCACGTTCGGGATCAGCCCTTTAAGCGGGGTGGTGATCTCGTCCATCAGCGGGGGTGCACCGAGGCCGGGGATGTCAAACAGGCCGCAAATGGTGGAGGCGACGTTCAAAATAGACCCACCGTGATAGTGCGGGTACACGAAATCATCTCCGAGGTCGAACCCCGGCAGACGATAGGAGGTTAAGCGAGGAAGCAAGGTGGGGGTCAGATCAAGCATAAAAACTCCTTAATGGCCGTTTGCAATTGTTGTCAATGGCGTATCATCAATGATTATTAACCATTCATGCGGGTATTGTACAATACATTTTGCATACTTTTGTTGTTCTACCAACAAGGGAGGTGATGTAAAATTAGCCACTCGGAACCTTCTCAGGCTTAGAGAGGAAATTCCCAAAAAAAGGGGGAAAGGGGGCTGTACACCCCCCTTCACCCTTTTTTTCGGGCTAATCTCTACCCTGGATGAGTAGTTACCGCATTTGTTTGTTTCGGAGGAAGATGATGAAAACAATCACGTTTTGGGATAAGGTGCGCTATCGCTTCGACAACACCATGTCGAAGGGTGCGATTGCTTTGATCGGGTGGTTGGGGTTACTCACCCTGATTTTGATTTTGATGACCGCGGCGAGCCTGCTCGTCATCCAGGCGACGTCCCCTGATGGGGTGCAGTACACGTTTGGCGAGGCGCTGTGGCAAAGCCTGATGCGCGCGCTCGATTCTGGCGCAGTCGGGGGGGATGTGGGGTGGGGGCGCTTGATCTTTTTGGGGATGACGGTGGGCGGGATTTTTATTCTGAGTATTTTGATCGGGGTGATTACGAGCGGGATCGAGACCCGGTTGGAGGACCTCCGCAAGGGTCGGTCGTTTGTGGTCGAAAACAATCACACGATCATTTTGGGCTGGGCGCCGCAGGTCTTTTCCATCATTTCCGAACTGGTGATCGCCAACGAAAATCAGAAAGATAGTTGTATCGTGATCCTGGCGGAACATGACAAAGTAGAGATGGAAGATGAAATCCGCGACAAAGTGGGCAAAACCGGCAAAACCCGGCTCGTCTGCCGTTCGGGAAGTCCCATCGACCTGTCCGATCTGGAGATCATCAACCCGCACGCGGCCCGCTCGATCATCATCCCCTCGCCCCCGGTCGAAGACCCGGATACGCACGTCATCAAATCCATCCTGGCGATTACCAACAACCCCAAACGCCGCGCCGAACCCTATCACATCGTCGCCGAAATCCGCAATTCCCACAACCTGGAAGTCGCCCGTTTAGTGGGCGGCACAGAAGCGCAACTCGTGCTCGCGGATGATCTCATCGCCCGGATCACCGTCCAGGCTAGTTTGCAATCCGGCCTCTCCGTCGTGTACACCGAACTGCTGGACTTTGGCGGCGATGAAATTTACTTTCACGAAGAGCCTCGCTTAACGGGCAAAACCTTCGGGGAAGCCCTTTTTGCGTACGAAGATTCGGCGCTGATCGGGTTACGGAAAAACGATGGGGCCATTCTTCTCAATCCTGTGATGACGACCCCCGTCGAAACCGGCGACCAACTCATTGCCGTTTCCGCCGACGATGACACCATTCGCCTTTCGGGGATGACCTCCTGGGACATTTCCAAAGACGCCATTTACGATGTCGATCACATCACCCGCTTTTCCTCCCGCACCCTGCTGATGGGGTGGAATCACCGGGCGACCACCGTCATCAATGAACTGGATGAATACCTCAACCAGGGTTCGCAAATTACGATCGTTGCCGATACCGTGGATGCGCGATCCATCGTCGCCGCCGAGTGTGGCAACCTCAAAAATTCCCGTCTCGAATATATTCACGGGGATATTTCCTCCCGAAAACTGCTCGATACCCTGAACGTTTCCGCCTACGAACACATCATCATCCTGAGTTATTCGGACGATTTAGTCTCCCACCAGGCGGATGCCCGCACCCTGATCACCCTCCTGCACCTGCGCGACATCGCCAACCAGACCCACGCGGAGTTCACGATCACGACCGAGATGCTCGAAGTCCAAAACCGTGACCTCGCCGCTGTGACCCGCGCGGATGACTTCATCGTCAGCAACAAACTGATCAGCCTCATGCTCTCTCAAATCTCAGAAAACAAAGAACTGACCGCCGTTTTCCAGGATTTGTTCGACCCCGAAGGCTCGGAAATCTACCTCAAACCCATCGGCGATTACATTCAACTGGGCCAACCCATCAACTTCTACACTCTGCTGGAAGCCGCCCGTCGGCGCGGCGAAGTGGCCCTTGGCTACCGCATCAAAGCCGAATCCGCAGATGCCGAAAAAATGCACGGCGTCCACGTCAACCCCAAAAAATCCGAAAAAGTGTTGTTTACCGACGACGACAAAATCATCGTCCTGGCTGAAAGTTAACCTATGACGCCCTTCATTACCCTGGTCGGCTCCGGCGAATATCTTTCTGTGATGAACGCGGTGGATGCGCGTTTACTGGCCCGCGCGGGGGGTGGTTCCCCGCGCGTGGTCTGCCTCCCCACCGCCGCGGGGCAGGAAGGGGATGGGAGTGTCAACCGTTGGGTGACGATGGGGCTGGAGCATTTCACCCGCCTGGGGGCACAGGTGCAGGCCGCACGCATCATTGATCGAGAATCGGCGTCCGATCCCCGGTGGACGGAGATGATCGCCGCCGCCGATCTCATTTACTTTTCCGGCGGTGATCCCCTCTACCTGCATCGGACTTTGGTGGACACCCCCGCCTGGGACGCGGTGCAACGCGCGTTATCCCGCGGCGCGCAGTATGCCGGGTGTTCCGCGGGGGCGATGATTCTCGGTCAGCAGGTGCCAAACGTGCGTGCCCTGCACCGGGAACTGCACCCCGCGTTTGGGTTGGTACCGGCGCAGGTGGTCATGCCGCATTACGACCGGTTTAAACTGTTTCGTCCGATGATGGTGCCACAGGTGCAAAGAGGATTGGGGGATGGGTTTGCGTTGGGGATTGATGAAAATACCGCCCTGCTGGGGGCCGCGGAGGCGGAAGGCGGGGGCGTGGCGGGGCTGGACGAGGCGGGGGCGGGGCCTGGCTGGGCGGCGGGGGCGGGACTTGGCTGGGCGGCGGGGGCTGGACTTGGCTGGGCGGCGGG
>WBZL01001204.1_pt1 | contig 27702 bp, 29 predicted proteins | sample 5204291 | NCBI WGS metagenome assembly WBZL01 (sample SAMN12344345, study PRJNA552823) | activated sludge metagenome | biome: Activated sludge suspended growth; feature: Nitrification reactor; material: Wastewater; isolation source: activated sludge from nitrification reactor of wastewater...
CCCTTCGGCCGCCTCTACCACTACGCCGGGCGCCTGCGCATCCTCTCGGTCCAAGACGAGACGGCGATCGCGGAGATCGTGTTCACCTGCGACCCGATCACCGTGGGCGCTCGGCTGAAGCCCTTCGAGCCGGAGCCGGTGCCGCTGGCGCGGCGTACCGGGATGCGGCCGGTCAACTTCCCGCCGCCCGCCGAGAGCCTGGCCGACGCCCCGGTGATTCTCCTGGCCAGCGACCGGCAGGTGGCCCTCGGGGACGACAACGTCGTCTACATCGATCGCGGGCTCGACGCCGACGTGACTCCCGGTGACATCTACACCATCTACCGCTTGCATCCCAGGGGCCTGCCTCCCGTCGTCGTCGGCGAGCTGGCCGTACTGTCCGTCCACCCGCACTCCTCGGTGGCGAAGATCATCGCAGCTCGCCACACGATCTACCCCGGCGATCTGATCGAACTGAAGTAGGAGGGTGCCCGGCGGCCGATCGCCCCGGGCACCTGTGTTATCCTGCCGCGGTCGCCAACGCTGTAGGGACCGAGGGGAACGTGGCTGAACAGAGCCTGAACGGCAGTCTTTCTCGCATCGTGGACGAGCTGGTGCGCCGGGGGGTCACCCTCGAGCAGGCTCGGCGCGAGTTCGAGAAACAGTTCATCGTCGCCTCTCTGAAGTCCAACGAAGGCAACTATGGGCGGTCGGCACGCTCCATGGGCGTGCACCGCAACACACTGCGCAACAAGGTCACCACTCTCGGAATCGCCTCCGAGGAGCTGAAGACCGCAGTCCGGCGTCCCTCGCGCCGGCGTCACTCGGAGACCTGACCCGAGGCAGTTGCGCCAGGAGATTTAAGTCTCCACTTGAGAGACCTGGCACAAAACTAGCTTACGCGTGAGCCACCAATGGCTCGCCATCCAGGGACCCTGGATGGAACTGTGTCCGTTCGAGCGGGCTCTGTGGGCCGACGAGGCCCCGAGTCCACCGCAACGCCATCACGGCCCGCTCGATGTCGTTCAACAACGCTGGAGTGTGTACTCGATGTCCAAGACCTCTCTGCGTGTGCCCTTCGTGGCACTCGTGATGGTGCTCTTCCTGATTGTCATGCTGGGAGCGACCCCGTCGGGGTTCTCGAACGCCGGCCAACGCGTCCTGCCCAACCTGGATGAGATCGACCTCTTCCGGCAGCTGATGGCTGCCTTCGACCCGGCGCAAGGGAACGAGCGCCATTTCCAGGCCGTCGAGGCCGATGACCTGGTGTCTGCCCTCCACCAGGAGGAGCCCTCCTTCGCTCTCTTCGATCGTGCCCACCGTGAAGCACAGGGGGAGACCCTCGCGGCGATCCCCTACGGCCGAGCGATCGAACGCGCCGCCGAGCGCTTTGGCGTCGACGGCCTCTTGCTGGCGTCCGTGGTGGAGGTGGAGTCGAACTTCAACGCCCGCGCCGTCTCACCGCGGGGTGCCGTCGGCCTCGCGCAGGTGATGCCCAGCGCCGAAGGCCTCTACACGGTCGAGGCGCTCCAGGACCCCGACACCAACCTGGCGGCCGGTGCCTGGTACCTTAAGGCATTGCTCGATCAGTACGATGGGGACTTGGAGCTGACGCTGGCGGCCTATAACGCCGGGCCCGGCAACGTCGCTCGCTACGGCGGCGTGCCACCCTTCTCGGAGACCCGAGCCTTCATCCGCAAGGTGCTGGCCCTCTACGAGACCCACCACCAGGGCACGGCGCGGCTCGCCCTGCACGGCGGCGCCACCACGGCGGAGGTGGCCGTTCTTGCACGCTGAGCCGATGCTCTAGGGGGTCTGCTCTTTGCTCGACGGCGGGCTGGTCTCCGACAGCTGCTGGCGGGGAGCCGTCTCGTCGTCGCCTTTCAGACCCTTCTTGAAGTTCCGGATCCCCTCGCCCAGGCCCTTGCCCAGCTGGGGGATCTTGCTGGCCCCGAAGATCAGGATGAAGATCGCGAGGATCACCAGCAGCTCGGTCATACCGATTGAGCCCAACATAGCGTTTCAACTCCCGTCGTCACGCGCCTGCGGGCACCGTCGCGGCCTTCCCGCGGGGTGGGCGACGCGACCGGCAGTCTAGCAGAAGGGCTCGCGGCCGCTACGGTGCAGCTCGGCGAGGAGCGGCGCCGCCTCCGGCAGATGTGCGAGATGCCCTGCCGCACTCGCCAGGGTGGGAGGGATCAACGGTAGATGGCGCGGCGAGCCTCGGCGGGCAAAGGCAGCGAAGGTCCCGACGGCTTTAAGCGTCCGCTGGGCCGCCACGCGGTGGAAATGCACCGCGTCCCGCGAGTTCGCGACCGCGCCGCCGAGGAGCCGTGCGGCGACCTCCGGCGGCGGGAACAGACTGTCGTTGAGCAACGAGGCGAGGTCGTAGAACCGCGGCCCGAGACGCAGGTCCTGGTGGTCGAGGACGGCGAGGCGACCTGCGGGATCGGCAGCTAGAGGGACCAGGTTCCGCACCATGAAGTCGCGGTGACAGGGCACCAGTGGCCCGCGGCCCAGCTCCGCGGGCAAGGCCTCGAAGAGGTCTCGCCAGGCTCTCTCGACCACCTCACCGGCAAGCCAGCCCTCGGGGGCCAGGTAGGCCTCCCAGGTCTGGCCCAGCTCGCGGGCGAGAAGTGCGGCGTCGAGCGGCGGGCTCAGCTCGGCCACGGCCGGGATCGGCAGGGTCGCGATCTGGTCCGCGATCCCGACGGCTTCGGCGAAGAGGCCTTCGAGCAGGCCCCAGGGCTCGCCGGCGAGGTCGAAGACGGTGCGCGGCCCGAGGTCTTCGAGGAGCATCCAACCGGCCGCCTCGTCCCAGACCGCGATTCCTGGCACCCGCACTCCGAGCCCGCTGAGGAGCCGGCCCGTGGCGACGAAGCGACGACCTGCAGCGAGGAGCTCCGGCGGGTAGGTGGCGAGGAGGACGGTCTCGCCAGCACGCCGCGATCCACGGTAGTAGCGGCGGGCCGACACGTCGCCGGGCAAGGCCACGAAGCTCGCCGCCACCGCTTCCCAGCTCTCCAGCCAGGCTTCCAAAGGGATCGCGTCGGCCCGGCTGGCGAAGGTCTCACAGGGGGTGCGGAGCACGAAAACTAGGCTACCACGGGCCCTTGGCGGGCTCGCGGTCGAGGTTTGACACCCTCCAGAGTGAGGTCCATAATCCCGCCCAACGATCGGGCTACCCGTATGAAGATGCCGAGGCAAGACCGTGATCTGCGCGAGCTTCTCCGCGACCTCGGCCGCGCTCTCACCGAAGCGATCGCCGACTCACCGGAGGTCGGGCGGACCCTGCGGCGCATCCGCCGCGAGGGCTACACCCTGCAGTTGCTGCTCGACTGCAAGCGCGAGGAAAGCGAGAACGACGAGCCGGTCGTGGTTGCCGCCTCGACCGGTGACGACCCAGCCTTCCGCATCGACGCGCGCGATCTGTCCTTTCTGCGCTCCATCGGGATCGATCCCACCCGTCGTCTCAAGCGCCGCAAGAGCTAGGAACGAAAGCGGCGGCTCGCCCCTGCCGGGCCATGCCGACGAGGCCACCAACGATGCAACTCCGCGGTCTTCCGCGCCCTGCCCTCGCGGCCGTCCTCGCCGGCGTGGTCGACCGCCCCTTCCGGGTCGAGCAGATCTACCGCGCTCTCCACCAGCGGGGCGTGGAGTCCTTCGACGAGATCTCGGACCTCCCACAGGCCTTGCGTCAGGAGCTCGCCGCCCGCTTCACCATCGGCCGACTCCACCTGGCCGCCCAGGAGCCGGCGAGCGACGGCAGCGCCAAGCTGCTCTTCGAGCTCGCTGACGGCGCCACCATCGAGGCCGTCGACATCCCAGACGGCGACCGGCGCACCCTCTGTGTGTCGAGCCAGGCGGGGTGCGCCCTGGCCTGCAAGTTCTGCGTCACCGGCTTCTGGGGCGCCGGTCGCAACCTGACGAGCGGCGAGATCGTCGGGCAGGTGACCGCCATCCGCCGCTTGCGCGGCCTTCCCGCGACCGGGCCGGGCTCCGGCCTCAATCTCGTCTTCATGGGCATGGGCGAGCCGCTCCTCAACCTCGAGGGCCTGGAAGCGGCCCTCGAGGTGCTGACCGAGACGACCTCGTATCGCCGGATCACCGTCTCGACGGCCGGCGTCGTGCCCGGGATCGAGGCGATGGCTCGCTGGCCGGCACAGCCGAATCTGGCGATCTCGCTCCACGCTCCCGACGACGCGCGCCGCGATGAGCTGATGCCGATCAACCGCACTTACCCGCTCGCCGCGCTGATCGGCGCCTGCCGGGCCTTTCCGCGGCAGCCGGGTCGCAAGATCACTTTCGAGTACCTGCTGATCCGCGACTTCAACGACGGGCAGGCGGACGCCGACGCCTTGGTACGGCTGCTGGCTCACGTCCCTGCCAAGGTGAACCTCATCCCGATCAATCCAGACCCCGTGCTCGGCGACCGCATGGTGCCACCACCACCCACCGTGGTCGACCAGTTCCAGGCGCGTCTGCGGGAGAAGGGGATCATCGCCACCGTACGCCGGCGGCGGGGCGACGAGGTGAGCGCTGCCTGTGGCCAGCTCCGCGCCTTCGGCCGCAACCCGCGCGGCTTTCGGCTGGGCTCGGTCAGCTAGACCTCTGGGGCACGCCAGACGAAGGCGAAGTTGCGGCCAGCCGCCGCACCGTCACGCCGGAAGCTGTGCAGCCTCTCGCCCTCGCAACGAGTGCAGCCGTCGACCTCGTCGATGCGCTCGACGCCGCAGCGACGCAGCTGGGTCGCCGCCGCCCGCACGAGATCGAGATGAGGCCGGCCGCGAGGCCCCGGCTGAACGACTGCCGGACCTGCGACCGCTGCCACGGCGGACGCCACCTCGCTTCCCACCTCGTAGCAGCACGGCCCAATCGCTGGCCCGATCCAGGCGCGCAAGCTGGCCGTGGCAACGGGCAGCGCCGCGAGACTGGCGGCGAGGATCTCCAGGGCGAGGCCTCGCCAGCCAGCGTGGACGGCCGCTACCACGCCCCCACCCGCGAGCACCACCGGCACGCAATCCGCCGTCTTCACCACCAACGCCAGCCCGCGCTGGCCGGTCCACAGCGCATCCCCCTGCCCGCACCCACCAGCCGCCGCCGCGAGCACGGTCGCCGAGTGCACCTGCTCGAGCCAGCTCGCCGCGAGGCCCGCGTTGCCTGCGACCTCGTATAGCGCCGCTTCCGGGAGCGCAGGCCGGCCTCGCCCGACGAAGACGACGCGGACGTCGCCGTCGCGAGCCGTCCAACACCAGGCTGGAGGTTCTTCGCCGCTCATGAGGCGATCCTATCCGGGCGGCTCGGCGGCCGGGGTCGCGGACCCGCAAAGCGGGCCGGCAACGCCGCGGGCCTGAGGTAGACTGCGGCGGATGTTGCCACGAGAGGCTGGGGGCTGCACGCGGCGGAGAACGCTGGCGGCTGCCCGCCCGTCGAGCTGAGCGCGCCGTGATCCAGCTCTACAACGTCATCAAGCGCTATCCACCCGGCGACAGCTGTGCGCTGAGCGACGTCACGCTACACATCCCACGTGGCGACTTCGTCTTCCTGACCGGCGCGAGCGGCGCCGGCAAGACCACCCTCCTCAAGCTCATCTTCCGGCAGGAGGCACCGAGCAGCGGCCAGATCCTCGTCAACGGCCGTAATGTCTCGTCGATCCCCCGCAGCAAGATCCCCTTCCTGCGCCGCACGATGGGTGTGGTGTTCCAGGACTTCCGCCTGATCGCCCGCAAGACGGTCTTGGAGAACGTGACCTTCTTGCCGCGCGTACTCGGCGTGGACCTCGCGGGCCGCCGGCGCCTGGCCTACGAAGCCCTGCGCAAGGTCGGCCTCGCCGATCGCGCCGGCGCATTTCCGCTGCAGCTCTCGGGCGGTGAGCAGCAGCGCATCGCCATCGCGCGGGCGATCGTCTACGAGCCAGAGCTCCTGATCGCCGACGAGCCGACCGGCAACCTCGATCCCGACCTCTCGCGCGAGATCCTCGCCCTCTTCAAGGCCATCCACCGGCGGGGGACGACCGTCCTCCTGGCGACCCACGACCGCGCAACGATCCAGCGGCTCGGCGGCCGGGTGATCACCCTCGACCGTGGCCGACTGGCGGCCGACCAGCAGGTGGTCGGCCTCGAGGCGCCACTCGCGGTGGAGGAAGACCGGCCGCGGCGAGACGGCGGTACGACGCCGGCCGACGACGGACCGCCTCCGCCGCCCGCGGACCAGGCCCCTGGCGCCGACGGCGCAGGGACGAACCCCGACGGGCTCGTCGCGGAGGCCGAGGCGTGACCCTCGGCCAGGCCTTCGGCTACTTCCTCAAGGAGGCGGCCGTCAACCTCCTGCGAAGCTGGAAGGTGAGCCTGGTGGCGATCCTCACCATCGGTGTCAGCCTGTTCGTCGGCGGCACCTTCCTGGTGCTGTCGAACAACCTCGCAGAGCTCGTCCAGCGCTGGCAGGACGAGACGAAGGTGAGCCTCTACCTGGAGCCGAACGTCGCCGACGCCGACCTGCAGGCCCTGGTGGCCGAGATCTCCCGCGAACCCTGGGTGCAGAGCGTCGACCACGTCGACCGCAAGGCGGCGAAGGAGCGCTTCCAGGCCATCTTCCCCAGCCTCGCCGAGCTGGTGAGCAACGACCGCGACGAGCCGCTGCCCGCTTCGCTGGAGGTGGCCATCCGCCCCCAGGCCGGCGACAGCTCTGCTCTCGACAGCTGGATCACCGCTCTGCGCCAGCGGCCAGGGATCGAGATGGTCGACGACGACCGCGAGTGGCTGGGGCAGCTGGCGACCGTCGTCGCCCTCGGCCGGGGCCTCGGCATGGCGCTCGGCCTGATCCTCCTGGCGGCGGCGGTCTTCACCATCGCCAGCGTCGTGCGGCTGACGGCGTACCTCTACTACGACGAGATCGCCATCATGCGGCTGGTGGGCGCCACCGAGTTCTTCATCCGTGGCCCGTTCTACGCCGAGGGCTTGATCCAGGGCTTTCTCGGCGGCCTGCTGGCGGTCGCCTGCTTGCTGGTCGGCTACCAGGTCGCGGTCGCCAAGGTGGCTGGCTCGGCCTGGGGCGGCCTGCTGCTGCTGCGTTTCCTCGGCCCATTGGAGCTGCTGGCGCTCGTCCTGTTGGGCGCCACCGCCGGGCTGGTGGGGGCCGTGGTCTCCCTGCGCAAGGAACGCCTCGGTGAGCCAGAGTCGGCCTGAGCCGCGTCGCGGCGACGAGCGAGCAAGGCCGGCGCCACCTCCGACCTCCACGCTGCCGCCTCGCAGCCAACCCGCCGGGTAGAAAAGCAAAGGGCACGGCCGTCTTGCGCCGTGCCCTCGCACCCCGTACTCGCTGCCGTACGGAAGCCGGTCGACTGCCGCTCGGCTACCGCACCTTGAGGATGATCAGGGCGCGCCGGTTCTGAGCCCGTCCGGCGGCGGTCGCATTGTCGCCCACCGGATCGGCCGAGCCCTTGCCCTCGGTGCTGATCCGGGCACCGTCGATGCCATGGCGGGAGACCAGGTAGGTCTTCACCGCATCGGCCCGGCGCTGACTGATCCGCTGGTTGCTGGCGTCGCCGCCCTTGCTGTCGGTGTAGCCGATCACCAAGGCGTAGCGCTCGGCGTCGTTCTTCATCCGCAACGCCACTTCGTCGAGCGTCGCCTTGCAACGGTTGTCGACGCGGGCGCTGCCGGCGGCGAACTGGCAGACCTCCTCGATCGCCGGCGGCGGCGGTGGCGGCTCGGCGTTCCGGCGCGCCTCCTCCTCGGCCCGGCGGCGAGCCTCCTCTTCAGCGGCCAGGCGGCGCGCTTCCTCTTCGGCCTTGCGCCGGGCCTCCTCCTCGGCTGCGACGCGACGTGCCTCTTCTTCGGCCGCCAGTCGCCGCGCTTCCTCTTCAGCGGCCAGCCGGGCCGCTTCGGCCGCCTTCTCGCGGAAGAGGTGCGGGAAGTAGGTCAGGCCGACGAGACCGCCGAGGGGGCAGTGCTCGTCGGTGTCGCTCAGCTGCGCGAGGTCGACGCGCAAACCGAAGTTGAAGGCCCAGTTGTCGCCCTGGCCGAACCACAGACGGCCACCGGTGGTGAGGTCGATGTTGTCGTCAGGCTTGGCACCACCGCCGGAGTAGACGGTCGCCGCCAGCTCGGTGAGCCAGTAGAGCCGGTCAGAGACCTTGGCGGCATAGCCCACGCCGCCGAGGATCTCGGCCGGCACCTTGGCGTTGTCGGCGTCGCCCGGGTCGTGATACCCGAGGTTCAGCACCCAGCGGTGGAGCTCGTAGGAGAGACCAGCACCGAAACCGGTGTCACCGGTGACCACACCTTCCTTGTCGTCACCCGTGGGCAGGTCGACGAAGCCGTTGATCCCGAAGTGCCCGTCGCCGGCCGGCATGCCGTACTTGGCGCCGAGCCGGACATCGCCGAAGCCCTTGGCGTCGATCTCGTTGACGAAGAAGCGGCCGTTCACCCGCCCATAGCGGCGGTTGTTGCTGGCGTCGAACTGCTCCCAGGGAAGGAGAAGGGAGAGCTCGAAGTTGTCGGTGATGCCGTAACCGACACTGGCCGACACGCGGTTGTGCTCGTAGTCCCAGTCGGACGACGAACCTGCCAGCAATTGCACGTTGGCCGGCGCCTCGGGGATCACCAGGCGGTCCCAGTTGTTGTAGTAGAAGCCGAGCGACCACTGACCCTTGGGTAGGGTGTCGGGCGACAACAGATTGAAGTAGCCCGTCTCACCCGTCACCGAAGGGGCATTGGCGCCATTGTCGGCCATCGCGACGGATGATCCACAGATCATCAGCGCCGCCACCCAAACGTATGCCTTTCTCATCGCTTCCTCCTGAGCCCGAGGGGTCTCAGCAAGCCCTGATCGAGACTCATGTTTCTTCGCAAACCCATTCAAAATGCTAGCACATGCAGAGATCCCACCGCCCCGCCACGGGGTGCGGCATCAGGCACCACCCGAGCGGAGCGCTCAGCGGGAGCCGAAGAGGGCCGCGGCGCGCGCGAGGAGCTCGTGCTCCTCGTCCTTGAGCGACCGGGCCGCCAGCAGGCGCTGGGCCGAGCGCAGGAAGTCGATCACCGCATCGGCGTGGCGGCCGGCCGCCAGCTCGCTCGCCGCCAGCCGGCTGGCAGCCGCCAAGGCCGGGTTGTCCTCATCGACCTTGGCGAGCTGGAGGGCGAGGCCGCGGATCTGCTCGACGCCCCGCGCCGCGCGTTCGGGGCTCAACCCTCGGAGGGCCTCCGCCAGGGGCTGCGGCAGGCCCTCCTCGAGGATCACCAGACCCGAGGTGAGAAGGCCGTACAGCGTCTTGCAGACCTCGAACGGGCTCTCGCCGAGCGAGACGGCGATCTCCTCGATGCTGCGGCGCTCGTCGATCCGTGAGACCAGGCTCCACTCGGCCGGCGTCAGGGAGACCGAGGAGGTCTTCGCTTGGTGGGTGAAGAGGGGGACCAGACGGGTCGAGGGGATCCGCTTGGAGAGCACCTGCCACTCGTCGATCCGCCGCGCGGCCTCCATGAGGAGGTTGGTGTTGGAGCGCCGGATCGAGACCGTCGGGGCCGCCTTGTTGGGATGGAAGACGAAATCTCCCTCGCTCCACACGGCCAGCTCATAGACCGCTTCCTCGCCGACCAGACCGCCGCTCGCTGCGTGGACGATCTGGCCGTCTCGCAGGAAGATCTCGCCGCTCGCACTGCCATTGCGCAGGGTGAAGACCCCGGTCTTCCCGGAGACGGAGACCAGTTGCACGATGTCGGGGAGAGGAAGCTCTCTGAGCGATCCTTGAAATGCCATCGAGGTTGCGGTGCCTGACGGTTCGCGATGCCCTGACGGTCGAGTGTCGGGAGCCGCTAGTATAAGCCGAACCCAACATCCATTGCGCAACTGTCTCCGGCGGCAAGGCCCGTACCCGGCACCGACGGTCAGAAGGCGGTCTGCCGACCGCGCTGCGGCCCGCGGCCAGCCCGCTCAGGACGGCCGGTGCCGCTCGGCCAGGGCATCCATGCGCAGGCGCTGCGCGGCGCAGAGGGCGACCGCCAGGGCATCGGTGGCATCCGCCGCCAGCGGCTCGCTCCCCAACTTCAGCAGCACCTTGACCATCCGGGCCACTTGCTCCTTCTCGGCTCGGCCATGGCCGGTCACCGCGGACTTCACCTCCGCTGGCGAGAACTCGCGGATCGCCGCCCCAGCGAGCGCGGCGGTGGCGAGCAGGGCCCCTCGCGCTTCGGCGAGGACGATCAGCGAGCGAGCGTTCTCGCCGCGAAAGGGCGCCTCGACCACGACGAGGTCGGGCTGCCACCGCTCGAGCAGGCCCTGGGTCTCGCGCGAGAGGTGGGCCAGGCGCTCCGGCAGCGGTGCCGTGCGAGCACACCGAATGCGGCCGACGGCAAGGGCTTCGAGCCGAGTGCCTTCCTTCTGCAGCACGCCATAGCCGGTGTTGAGGCTCCCGGGGTCGAGGCCGAGGATCCTCATCGCCCCTCGCTCCTCCCGGGTGAGAGGGGCCGCCGAACGGCGCACGGAGTGAGCGCTTCCATGGCAGGCGAGTCTACAGCGCCTCCACGACCCAGCCCAAGGCCTCGCCGAGATGAGCTAAGTCTCACAGCGGACACGATTTCGCGGCGACCCTGGTTTGACTCGCGGGGCCCGGAATGCTAGAAAGAGGCCGCCATCAACCCCTTTCGGGAGCTCTCCGTCATGTCCGTCGTTCTTGTCGTCGAGCAGGAAAGCCGATACGTCGAGCGAATCCAGGATGCGCTGTCGCGCGATGGCTTCGTGGTCGCCGCCGTCGACAACTCCGACCGGGCGCTCCAGCTCGCCGCTGCCCGCCGGCCGGCAGTGGCCTTGGTGAGCATCGATATCGAGGGTTCACAGCTGCTGCTCGAGAGCCTCGGCAAACGCGCCGGCGGTCCCGGCGTCGTCGCCCTCGTTCCCGAGCGCCGCGCCGGTGAGCTCGAGCGCTGGAAGGCGCAGGCCGACGAATGCCTGCTCAAGCCGTTCGCCGACCTCGACCTCCGGCAGACCGTCAGCCGCTGCGCGCGCTCGAGCGCCGCCACCACGGCACCGGCCGATCACAAGCTCACCTCGGCGGAGATCTTCGGCGATTTGCTCGCTGAGCTGCGCCAGGAGCCTGCCGCGGAGGCACGCCCGGCGGCGGCCCGCAGCGTCGAAGACGACGTCAAGCGCAAGCTCGAGGAGACCCTCTCCGGCCTGGTGGAAGGTAGCGCCAAGAAGCCAGCCCGCGAGCCGGCACCCGCTGCCACCGCGCCAGCCGGACCCGCAGCGCCGCCGCCGACCTCGGCGGCCCCGGCAGCCCCACCGCGCCGGCCGGCACCGGCGCCGGGCCAGAGCGAGGTCGATCGTCTGCTCAGCCGTACCCTCGACAGCCTCGACTTGCCCAGGGCCCGTCCGGCAACTGCGGTGCCCGCCGCGGCCAAACCCACGCCGCCGGCACCGCCCTCGCCTGCGGCTCCCGCGGCTCCCGCGGCTCTCTCGGTGCCGGCGGCAACGATCCCGATCCCGGTGGTCAAGCCGACCCCGCCGCCTTCCGCTACGCCACCGCCACCCGTGTCTGCGCCCACGGCAGCTCCCCTGCCGACGGCCGCCGCCCCGGCAGCTGCATCCCCGGCAACAGCACCCCCGGCGGCCGCCGATCGCCTCGCCGCCGAGCCGGGGCAGCGCTTCGGCCAGTACACGCTCCTCGAGAAGATCGCCGTCGGCGGCATGGCCGAGGTGTGGAAGGCGCGGATGACCGGGCTCGAAGGTTTCGAGAAGCTGGTCGCGATCAAGAAGATCTTGCCCCACCTCACCGACAACTCTGCCTTCGTCACGATGCTGATCGACGAAGGCAAGCTCGCTGCCCAGCTCACTCACCCGAACATCACCCACATCTATGACCTGGGCAAGATCGGCGACGACTACTACATCGCCATGGAGTACGTCGAAGGCCGCAACCTGCGCGCGCTGCTCAACCAGGCGCGCCGCCACGGTGCCGCGCTGCCGCTAGGCCTCGCCTTGCTGATCACCTCGCGGCTCGCCAGCGCTCTCGACTACGCCCACCGCAAGAAGGGCTTCGACGGCCGTGAGCTGGGCCTGGTGCACCGCGACGTCTCGCCGCAGAACGTCCTCATCTCGAGCGAAGGGGAGATCAAGCTCTGCGACTTCGGCATCGTCAAGGCGGTGTCGAAGGCCAGCCACACCCAGATGGGAGCGCTCAAGGGCAAGCTCCAGTACATGTCGCCGGAGCAGGCCTGGGGACGGGCCGTGGACGGCCGTTCCGACCTCTTCTCGCTGGGCGCTATCCTCTTCGAGATGCTCACCGGCCGGCGCCTGTTCCCCGGCGACAACGAGATGGCGGTGCTCGACGCCGTGCGCGAGTGCCGGATCGAAGGCCCGCGGGACCTCGAAGCGAGCGTGCCGGAGGATGTCGACGCCATCGTCCGCCGCGCCCTCGAAAAGGACCCGGTGGATCGCTTCCAGACCGCCGGCGCGATGCAGCAGGCCCTCGAGCGCGTGCTCTACGCCCTCAAGCCAACGCCGTCGCAGGCCGAGCTCGCGCAGCTGCTGCACCGGCTCTTCGACGAGTCCGGGGGCCTCGAGCCCCTGGACCTGCCTGAGATCGGGAGCGGCCCGCGGCCGGCGCCGGCACCTCCCAGCCTGCCCCCGGCCCGCGAGCCGAGCACCGGCAGCGACTCCTGGGCGGGCAGTCAGGCGGCGGCGCACGCACGCCCGCGGGTGGCGAGCCCGCCACCGGCGATCAGCTCACCGCCCCCCCCGGCCGCCGCGCCGGCCTCGGCGGTGGTCAGCGGGCTGCCGCCGGCACCCGACGTGAAGGTCGAGCTCGACAGCGGCCCGAAGCCGAAGTTGGGCCTGATCGCCGCGGTGGCCGCCGCCGTCCTGCTGGCCGCGCTGGCTACCTGGTACTTCTTCGGGCGCAGCAAGAAGGCCGAGCCCGCAGCGGAGATCACGCCGGCGGCGGCAGAAGCCGCACCCGGCGAGGCCACGCCGACGGCAGGCGAAGGCGTGGAGGGCGAGACGGCCCCGGCGCCGACCTCGGCCGCCGAACCGGGGGCCACGGCGGCCCCTGCTAGCGGGCTCGACGTCGAGAAGCTCGTCGACCAGGAGCTTGCCAAGCGGCAGGATGAGCTACGCCGCAAGCTCGAGAGCGAGCAGAAGCGCCTCGAGGAGCAGCTGGCGAACGCCAAGGCCGCCGAAGACGAGCGCAAGCGGCAGGCACAGGCACGTGAGGCCCCGGCGCCGGCCACCCAACCGCCACCGACCGCCCAGGCGGCGCCCCCCCCCGAGCCGGAGACGGCGCCGGAGGTGAGCCAGCCCGAACCGACGCGGCGGCCCGAGCCGCCACCGAGCGAGGCGCCGCGCTCTGCGCAGCCTCCCGCGGCGCCTCCGGCGAGCCCTGTCGAGATGCCGCAAGTCAAGGTCGGCCAGCTCGTTACGCCCGGCCCCGGGGTGGTGATGCCGTCGCTTGTCAGCATCACCAAACCGGAGTATCCTGCCGTGGCTCGTCGCCTGCGGGTGCAAGGCACGGTCGAGGTCGACGTGCTGGTCGACGAGACCGGGACCGTGCGTGACACCCGTCTAGTGAGCGGGGTTCGCCAAGACGTGGGGATGAACGAAGCGGCCTTGGCCGCGGCCCGCACTGCCAAGTACCGACCGGCGACCAAAGACGGCGTGCGCGTGAAGATCTGGACGCGACTGAGGGTGCCTTTCAAACTGGACTCGTAAGCTCGCCCGCGCCCCAGGGGTGGCGGGCCGGCAGTGCGCGAAGCGGAGGAGGCCATGAGCCTGAACGAGCAGCAACGGAAGTTCTACGAGAACACCCTGCAGGTGACCCGCCAGGAGATCGAGGACCTGGATCGCAACATCGAAGAGGAGCTCGCCAAGGTGAAGGACCGCCTCGCCGAGCTGCAGAACGCCAAGAAGGCAGCCCGTCAGATGTACGACGCCGCCTGCCTGCGCCTCGGCCTCCCCAACGACCTCGAAGCCGCTGACGACGAGGCCCCCCTGGGCGGCTGAGGCCGGCCGCATCCCGAGCTCTGACCGCGCTGCCGCTGCGCGCCCGGCTCCCACGAGCCGGCGAACCGGTGGCGGCCGCTTCCTTCCATGGCCTGGTTCCGCAAACCCAAGAAGCCCATGCCGGTGGCCGTCGACCGCCGGCGCAGCAGTGTGCCCGAGGGGCTGTGGGTCAAATGCGACGGTTGCCGGGAAGTCATCTACTCCAAAGAGCTCGATCGCAACCTGAAGATCTGCCCCAAGTGCGGGCACCACTTCCGCATCGACGCGCGGGAGCGCATCGCTCTGCTGCTCGACGAGGAGGCCCCGCGCGAGCATTTCGTCGCCGTGGCGCCCGCCGACCCGCTCGACTTCAAGGACAGCAAGCGTTACCGGGATCGCTTGCGGGCCTACCAGGGCTCGCTCAAGACCAACGACGCCCTGATCGTCGTCGAGGGCTCGATCGCGGGGCGACCGGTGGTCCTGGCGGTGATGGACTACGCCTTCATGGGCGGCTCGATGGGCTCTGTCGTGGGCGAGAAGATCACCCGCGCCGCCGAGCTCGCCGTGCGCGGCAAGCGCCCGCTCATCGTCGTCTCCGCCTCGGGCGGGGCGCGGATGCAGGAAGGCATCCTGTCGCTGATGCAGATGGCCAAGATCTCGGTCTCCCTCGCTCGGTTGCGCGAGGCCGGCTTGCCCTACATCTCGATCCTCACCGATCCCACGACCGGGGGCGTCACCGCCTCCTTCGCCATGCTCGGAGACGTCAACCTGGCCGAGCCTGGGGCCCTGATCGGTTTCGCCGGGCCGCGGGTCATCGAGCAGACGATCCGCGAGAGCCTGCCCGAAGGCTTCCAGACCAGCGAGTTCCTCCTCGAGCACGGCTTCCTCGATCTCGTCGTGCCCCGCTCCGAGCTCAAGGGCACGGTGGCGCTGTGCCTCAAGCACCTGCACTGAGCTCCTCGCTCGCGCCGTGAGCCTCCCGGCGACGGCCGCCGCGCAGCTGGCGCGCCTCGAACTCTTCGGCATTCGCCTTGGGCTCGCCACCTCGCGTGACCTCGCCGCCGCGCTGGGCGACCCGCAGCACGAGTTTCCCTCGTTGTTGGTCGCCGGCACCAACGGCAAGGGCTCGACGGCCGCTCTCCTCGCCGCCATCGGCCAGGCGGCCGGCTACCGTACCGGCCTCTACACCTCGCCCCACCTCGAAGACGTCGAGGAGCGCATCCGCATCGACGGCACGACGATCGCCGGCGACCTCCTGGGTGAACTCCTGGAGCGGGTGATCACCACTTGCGAGGCCCGGCTCGGCCATCCACCGACCTACTTCGAAGCCCTGACGGCCGCCGCCTTCCTGCACTTTGCCGCCGAGAAGGTCGAGCTCGCCGTCCTCGAGGTGGGCCTCGGCGGCCGCCTCGACGCCACCAACATCGTCGAACCAGAGCTCTCTGTGATCACCGCCATCGGCCGCGATCATTGCGACCGCCTCGGCGACAGCCTGAGCGCCATCGCCCGCGAGAAGGCCGGCATCCTGCGCCGCGGCCGGCCAGCCTTGAGCGGTGCCATGGCAGCAGAGGCGGAGCGCGCGATCGCCGAGGTCGCCGCCGAGGTGGGGGCCGAGCTGCATCGCGCGGCCGAGGAGATCGCCGTCGGCGACCTCCGGCCGGCGAGCCTCGGGCCCCGCCGTGTCGAGATCACGACGCCAGAGGACCGCTACGCGCTCACGCTGCCGCTGCTGGGTGGCCACCAGGCGGCCAACCTCGGTCTCGCCGTCCGTGGCGCCGAGCTGCTGCGGGCGCGCGGCTGGGAGAGCTTCGACGCCACGAGCATTGCGGCGGGCGTCGCCGCCGGCCGCTGGCCGGGCCGCCTGGAGCTGGTGGAGGTGCCGATCGCCGGCCTGCCACTGGCCCGCCTGCTCCTCGACGGGGCCCACAACCCGGCGGGAGCAGCGAGCCTCGCGGCCTTCCTGACCGCCACCGGCGAACCCTACGACCTCCTCTTCGGGGCCTTCGCCGACAAGGAGGTGGCGGCGATGCTGCCGCCCCTGGCCCTGGGCGCAGAGCGTGTCGTCCTCACCCGCGTGCCGGGCGATCGGGGGCTCGACCCCGCCTCCCTCGCAGCCCTGCTTCCCGGCCGCCGCGCGCTCACCGTGGAGCCGGAGCTCGCCGCCGCCCTCGAGGCGGCTCTGCGACCCGAGCGGCTCACCGTGGTCACCGGTTCCCTCCTTCTCGTCGGTGCCGTGCGGCAGCGGCTGAGCGCCGGGCTCGGTGTGCTGCCGCTGGCGGTCGAGCCCCTCTTCGTCCCGGCCGCACGGTAGGATCCCTCGCCATGACCCGAGCCGAGAAGGCGCGCCGGATCGCCGAGATCCTGGACGACCTCTACCCCGAAACGCCGATCCCCCTCGACCACGCGAGCCCCTTCACCCTGCTGATCGCGGTCCTCTTGTCGGCCCAGACCACGGACAAGAAGGTCAACCAGGTGACCCCGGCCCTCTTCGCCCGGGCCTCGACACCGGAGCAGATGGCCAAGCTCTCGGAGGAGGAGATCCACCGGCTGATCCGCGAGATCGGCCTCGCCAAACAGAAGGCGAAGAACATCAAGCGCCTCTCGGAGATCCTCGCGGCCGGCGGTGGTGCCGTGCCGCGCAGCTTCGCGGCGCTCGAGGCCTTGCCCGGCGTCGGTCACAAGACGGCCTCGGTGGTGATGGTCCAGGCCTTCGGTCTCGCCGCCTTCCCGGTCGACACCCACATCCACCGCCTGGCCGAACGCTGGGGCCTCTCGGACGGCTCGAGCGTCGAGCGCACGGAGCGCGACCTCAAGGCCCTCTTCCCGGAAGCGAGCTGGGCGAAGCTCCACCTGCAAATCATCTACTTCGGCCGCGAGCGCTGCCCCGCCCTCTACCACGACCTCGACAGCTGCCCGATCTGCTCCTGGGCGGCGAGCCGCAAGCAGAAGGACGCCGAGGAGGCGCGCTCCCGCGAGCTGCGCCGGCGACCGAAGAGAAGGCCTCACGGCTGAGGCAATCTGTTTGTCAGTCGGTCATTGAGAAAATTGCCGATCACACCCTTGAAAAGTGATATCCTGCTTTGCAGAAAGACAGAATGCTCTGACTGGCTGCCGGCCGACAGGTGCCTTCGATGTGCCGGGCTCGGCGCACTGCCGCTGCAGGAGGTAATGTGCATCTATTTGGAAAGAGTGTTGTTTCCACGGTCGTAGCTATCGCCATGATCCCGGGGGTCGTCCGCGGCCAAGAGAGCCTGAACAAGGTGGCGGCTGAAGCCCAAGCAGCGCTGCAAGGGGCTTCGCCAAGTTCGCCCGCAGTCGAAGAACTTAGCGTTGTGCCGTTTGCACCTCGGAATTTCGTCGAGAAGAGCGGGGCAGACTGCTCAGGGGGCATAATTTACGACGATGGCTCCTTCGAGGACGGCTATCGAACGACTTCGGTGCTGGCCCACAACTTCGTGACCGAGTTTGTCCTTCCCGCGGGGACCAATCGGTTGAATGCGATCTGTACCTGCTGGTCGCGTGCCTCTTTCGACACTTCCGTTACCTATCGCCTGAACGTCTACGCGGCCGACGGCGCAGGCGGCAGACCGGGCACGCTTCTCGGCAGCGTAACGCCCAACTTTGCGACTCCCTCGCTCTTCGGGAGGAGCTTCTTTCGGGTCGATATCCCGGGGGGGCTGGACGTCCCGACCAATCGGGTCTATGTCGGACCGGCCTGGTCGGAGCTGCTCGACGACTCCTTCTTCATCTGCGCAGACGAGAACGGGCCCGGCGGGCATCCTTCCTACTTCGGTACTGATCTCGTCACCGCGCCGACGACCCCTCTCCAGACAGCTTCCTATCGCGCGCTGGGAATTCGAGTGGAGGCTGAAGCATCGAGCTCCTGCGTACCGAGTTCCACCGCCCTATGTCTCGCCAACGGTAGGTTCCGCGTGACAGCAACCTTCCAAGCTCCGAACGGCGGATCGTCCGGCGACGCCAACGTCGTCAAGCTAACCGACGAGACTGGCTACCTCTGGTTCTTCAGCGCCTCCAATGTCGAGACCGTCGTCAAAGTCCTCAATGGTTGTGGGCTCAACCAGCACTACTGGGTCTTTGCGGGGGGGCTGACCAACGTCCAGACGGTCATCACCGTTACAGATACGGAGACGGGCGCGATGACCACCTACATGAATCCTCAGAGCACACCCTTCGAGCCGATTCAGGACACTCAGGCACTTGCCACCTGCCCTTGAGTGTGGCTCGAAGCTGACTCGACGAGAGGAATAGCGCCGAGATTCTGGCGAGGGCTCAGCGCCCGGCCGCTGAGCTCTCAGCTCACCAGCCGGCAGAATGTGGCGGCGTCGATGTTGGTGCCGCAGACGATGAGACCCACGCGGCGCCCGGCCAGCTCCGCGCGCAAGGGCCCGGCAAGCGCGGCGGTGGCGGCTGCCGCTGCCGGCTCGGTGGCGAGCTTCATCTCCCGCATCAAGAGGCCCATGGCCCGGCGCAGCGCCTCGTCGCTCACCCGCACGACGCGCTCGAGATGGCGCTGGCAGAGCCGGAAGGAGTAGGGGAGAGCGTAGGGGGCGCCGAGGCTGTCGGCGATGGTCGCCACCTTCTCCAAGGTGACGGGCTCGCCGGCATCCAGGCTGCGAGCCATCGAGTCCGCGCCCTCGGGCTCCACCCCGAAGACGCGGCAGCCAGGTTGGAAGAGGCGGATCGCCGTGGCCACCCCCGCCGCCAGCCCACCGCCGCCGATCGGCACGATCACGGCGTCGAGGCCCGCCACCTGCTGCGCGAGCTCGTAGCCGACGGTCGCCGTGCCCAGCACCGTCGCCTCGCCGTCGAAGGGGTGGACGAAGAAGCGGCCTTCTTCGCGCTCGATCCGCCGCACCTCGTCGAAGGCGGCGTGCACCCCCTCGATCAGCACCACCTCGGCACCGTAGGCCCGGCAGCCCTCGACCCGCGCCGGGTTGGCGGTGGCGAGCATCACCACCTTTGCCGTCGTCCCCAGCTCACGGGCCGCGAAGGCGACGGCCAAGGCATGGTTGCCTGCAGAGACGGCGGTCAGGCCTCGCGCCAACGCCTGCGGGTCGAGGCCCAGGGCGTTGAGCAGGGCGCCGCGGACCTTGAAGGTGCCGGTGTGCTGGAAGAGCTCGAGCTTGAGGTGGACCTCGGTCCCGGGAGCGACGGCGGCCGCCACCTCACGGCCCTGCCAGTGCCAGACGGGGGTCTCGCGCACCCGAACCCCGAGCCGGGCGCGGGCCTGGCGGATTTCCTCGCAGCCGATCTCGCGCGGGTCGCTTGCCCCGGGGCGCGTGCTCAAGGAGGTGTTCCGGCTTCGAGGCGCCTGATCTTCGCCACGCGGTTGGCGTGACGGCCGCCCTCGAACTGACCCTCGAGAAAGGCGAGGGTGATCGCCTCGGCGGCCTCGGTGGCCAGGAAGCGCGAGCCGAGGGTGAGAACGTTGGCGTCGTTGTGGCCACGGGCGAGGCGGGCCAGCTCGGGGCTGCAGGCGTTGGCGGCGCGGATACCGGGGAGCTTGTTGGCGGCGATCGCCATCCCCGTGCCGGTGCCGCAGACGAGCAGGCCCAGGCTGGCCGCGCCGCTCTCAACAGCATGGCCAACCCGGGCGGCGTAGTCGGGATAGTCGGTGGAGGCCGCGGATTGGGTGCCGAAGTCGGTGACCTCATGACCGCGGCCTGCGAGGAAGCTCTTGAGGTGCTCCTTCAGCTCGAAGCCGGCGTGGTCCGCACCCAGGGCGAGCTTCATGCGTCCGCGCTCTCCTCCGGCGCCTTTTCCTCGGCGGCCTTCTTGGTGGTCTTCTTGGCGGCTGGCTTCTTCGCCGCTGGTTTCTTGGCCTCCGGCTTCTTCACCTCCGCCTCTTCGACCGCCACCGCGGGAGCGTCGGCGACGGTCTCGCTCTTGGCAGCCTTCGGGGCCTTGGCGGCAGCCGCGCGCTTGGCCGGGGGCTTGGCCGGCGTCGCCGCCGCGAGGGCCTCCTGATGGCGCTTGCGCAGGGCCTCGGCACGGCGCTGACGACGGCGCCTCAGGGCTCGGTCCTTCTCTCTCATGCTCCCTCCTCTTGCGTTCAGACAGGTGGGCGAAAGCCTTGTCTAGGACGAACTTAGCTCGCTAGAGAGGCTCTTCGCAGCTTGCCGCACGGCGAGGCCGGCTGTCAAGGCGGTGACCGGCGTCAGACGATCTCAGTGCCCGCCGCCTGGCCGATCGCTGCGGCGAGCTTGCGGTCGGCCTTCTCGCCCTTGGCGCGCAGCTCTTCCTTGTAGGCCTGGAGCCGGCCCGCGAGCTCGGCGTCCGCCACCGCCAACACCTGCAGGGCGAGGAGGCCGGCATTCGTGGCCCGGTTGATGCCGACCGTGGCGACGGGCACTCCCGAGGGCATCTGCACCATGGAGAGGAGCGAGTCGAGGCCGCCCAGGTCCTTGCTGAGAATGGGGACGGCGATCACCGGCAGGTGGGTATGGGCGGCGACGACGCCGGCGAGATGGGCCGCGCCGCCGGCACCGGCGATGATCGTCTGGATCCCGCGGCGGTGCGCCTGGAGGGCGTACTCCGCGACCTCCAAGGGACGCCTGTGGGCCGACAGCACCCGCACCTCGGTGGGGATCGAGAAGGTCTGGCAGATCTTGTAGGCCTCTTCCATCACCGGCCAGTCCGAGTCGCTGCCCATGAGGATGGCGATGCGGGGAGCGGGTTTGCTCACGTCGAGTCTCCTGGTCTGAGGCTGCGCCGGGGCGGGCCCGGCGCAGCAGGACGGGGCCGGCCGCGGGCGACCGCCTACAGGGGCAGGTTGCCGTGGCGCTTCGGGGGCATCGTGGAGCGCTTGCTACCCAGCTGGCGCAAGGCGTGGGCGATGTTCGCCCGCGTAGTCCGCGGCTGGATGACCGCGTCCACAAAGCCGCGCTCGGCGGCCACGTAGGGGTTCGAGAACTTCTCGCGGTACTCGGCGACCTTCGCCGCCCGCAGCTCCTCGGCGTGCTCGCCGGCCGCCGCCAGCTCGCGCTGGTAGAGGATGTTGACGGCGCCGCTCGGGCCCATCACGGCGATCTCCGCCATCGGGTAGGCGAAGTTGGCGTCGGTGCGCAGGTGCTTCGAGGCCATCACGCAGTAGGCACCGCCGTAGGCCTTGCGGGTGATCACGGTGATCTTCGGCACTGTGGCCTCGGCGAAGGCGTAGAGCAGCTTGGCGCCGTGCTTGATGATGCCGCCGTACTCCTGCTGGGTGCCCGGCAGGAAGCCCGGCACGTCCTCGAAGATCACCAACGGGATGTTGAAGGCGTCGCAGAAGCGGACGAAGCGCGCCCCTTTGAGCGAGGCGTCGATGTCCAGCACGCCCGCCAGGTAGGCCGGCTGGTTGGCGACGATGCCCACCGAGCGGTTGGCCACCCGCGCGAAGCCGACGACGATGTTGCGGGCGTAGTCGGCGTGCACCTCGAGGAACTTGCCGTCGTCGACCACGCTTTCGATCAGCCGCTTGATGTCGTAGGGCTTGTTGGGGTCGGCCGGGATCAGCTCGTCGAGGGCCGGGTCTTCACGGCCGGGGTCATCCGTGCTGGAGCCGGGAGGCGGGCTGTCCAGGTTGTTCGACGGCAAATAGGAGAGCAGCTCGCGGATGCGCATCAGGCAGGCGGCGTCGTTGGCCACCGTGAAATGCGAAACGCCGCTCTTGGCGCTGTGCGTGGCAGCACCGCCCAGCTCCTCCTTCGTCACCTCCTCGTGGGTGACCGTCTTGATCACCTCCGGGCCGGTGACGAACATGTAGCTGGTGCCCTCGACCATCAGGATGAAGTCGGTGATCGCCGGCGAGTAGACGGCACCGCCGGCGCACGGCCCCATGATGGCGGAGATCTGCGGCACGACGCCCGAGGCCAGCGTGTTGCGCAGGAAGATGTCGGCGTAGCCGCCGAGCGACGCCACCCCCTCCTGGATGCGGGCGCCGCCGGAGTCGTTGAGACCGATCATCGGCGCGCCGTTGGCCACCGCCAGGTCCATCACCTTGCAGATCTTCTGCGCGTTGGTCTCCGACAGCGAGCCGCCGAAGACGGTGAAGTCCTGGGCGAAGACGTAGACCAGCCGGCCGTCGATGGTGCCGTAGCCGGAGACCACGCCGTCGCCGGGGATGCGGCTCGCTTCCATGCCGAAGTCACGACAGCGGTGGATGACCAGGGCGTCGAGCTCGACGAACGAGCCGGGGTCGAGGAGGAGGTCGATGCGCTCGCGGGCGGTCAGCTTGCCGGCGGCGTGCTGGCGTTCGATGCGGGAGGCGCCGCCGCCGTCGCGGGCGGCCTGCAGGCGGCGGGCGAGCTCGGCGTTACGCACATCGGTCGCCGAGGCGGGAGGGGCAAGGGTGGCAGTGTCTCGGTCGCTCATGGTGGCACCTCCGCTTGTATCACACTGCGCTCTCCGCCGGCGAGGCGGCGACGGGCGGGGCCGAGCCCCCCGCTGGCGGGGTCGCCACCGGCTCGAGGACGAGGGCCAGGCGGGTGGCGAGCCAGGCGAGGAGGATCGCCACATAGCCGTCGATCGCGTAGTGCCAGCCGGTGGCGAGCGAGCCCAGGAAGGTCAGCAGGGTGGCGATCCCGCAGGCCAGGGCGAAGGGCCGGCCGAGGGTGCGCCGGGACCACAGGGCGAGGAGGAAATGCCCACCGACGTGCAGGCTGGGCATCGCGGCGATCCCCCGCGTGGGGTTGAAAGAGGTCCAGATGTCGCTCTGCCGCAGGGCGAGGAGCTTCTGGTAGTTCTCCCAGAGGACGGCCTGGCCGGCGTCGGCCGAGGGCAGCTGGCTACGCAGTGGTGCCCACAGCTCGGTGAAGACGTAGATCGGCCCCAGCGCCGGGACGGCCACGTAGAGCACGGCGCCGGTGGTCCACAGGGCGACGCAGGCGAGGGTGAAGCTGCGCCGCACGTCGTCGCGAGGATCGGCCGAGAAGAAGCACACGGCCCCGTAGATGGTGGTGATCCACACGCCGTACCAGCGGTCGAGCCAGGGCAGGGCCCAAGACCCCTTGAGCGCCTCCACCAGGAAGACGCTCGGCGAGACCCCCAGGTGGAGTGTGGCGTCGAGCTCCCAGAGCTGGTGGTCCCAGAGTTGGCCGTTGAGCAAGGGGACGTAGACCTTGAGCCAGAAGTAGATGTAGTTCCACAGCAGACAGGCGGCGTAGATGCGCAACCAGAGGAGCAGCCACGGCAGGGAAAGCACCCGCCCCAGGTAGTCGCGCCAGGAGCGCCGGGCCAGCAGATGGAAGGTGAGCTGGAGGCCGATGCCGAGGGCCAGCGAGGCCGGCAGCCGGCGCAGCATCGGCCCCAGGGTGTACTCCAGGGTCACCCAGTCGAAGCGCAGGCCCGAGCCGCGCAGGTAGACGAAGCTCGCCGCCAGCACGCCGAGGGTGTAGAGCTCGAAAGGAAAGAGGAACCAGCGCGGCCGCGCCGTGGCGGAGGGGGGCGAGGGGAGGCCCAGTCGGTGGCGGATCGCCGGCAGCATGGAGGTCTCGCGAGGGGTGCGGCGGCCGGCATTCTACCCGCGATCCGACCACGGTCTGCCGGCTGCGGGCCCTGGGCCCTGTGCGAGAATCCGCAGGTGCCACTCTCCGGTCTCGACACCGCCGCCGTCGCTCGTTCCCTGGCGCAGATCGCCGAGCGGGAGAGTGACTTCGTCGACGGCTACTTCGAGCGTAGCGAGGAGATCGAGCTGGCAGCGCCCGAGCGCGGCCTCGGCCTGCGCTGTTGGCGCGAAGAAGGGCTCGCCGTGCGCCTCCTGCGCGACCGCCAGACCTGGCTTGCCTCGCGCGACAGCCTGGCCCCGAACGCCTTCGTCCAGGCCCTGCGCCAGGTGGCCCGCGTCCTGCCGCAGGCCGCCTATGCCGAGCCCGCAGCCGCGGTAGGGCCGTGGCGCGAGCGGCCGCAGGCCCCCGAGCTCGCTCCCTTCCCTGCCAGCCTGGACCGCGAGCTGCGCCGACGGCACGTGGCCTTCCCGCTGCAGCTCGTCCTGCGCCGCCACCGGCGTTGGCTGCAGGTGGTCGGGCCGCGCCTGGTTCCCACGCCACAGCACGAGACCTTCTACAGCTGCGTCGCCGAGACGCCGTGGGGTCGCCTCGGCGCCCTGCTGCCGGCGCTCGGCCCCGGCGAAGCCGAGGAGCTGGGCGACCGGCTCGCCAACCTGTTTCGGGCCCGCCAGGCCGCTCCACCCGCCTCCGCCAGGACCGTCGCGGTGCTGGCGCCGGCGGCCGCCGCCGTCTTCCTCCATGAGGCGGTGGCGCACGCCCTGGAGGCCGACATCCTTGCCATGGGAGGGGACCCGGCCGGTGCCCTCGGCGCCCGGCTGGCGCCCGAGCACCTGAGCGTGCTCGACGACCCGCTCTCCGCTCCCGGCGGCACGGCCCGGCAAAGTGACGACGAGGGGATGGCCACCCTGCGCCGCTGGCTGCTGCGCGACGGCGTGGTGAGCCAGCCGCTCGCCGACGTGCTGTGGGCCGGCAGCTCGGCCGCCCTCCTGCCCGGCGCCGGTCGCCGGGGGAGCCGGCACCTGCCGCCGGGGCCGCGCTCTGTCCATCTCGAGGTTCTGCCCGGCCCGCACGCCGAGGACGACCTGCTGCAGGACGCCGAGCACGGCCTCGCCATCGCCGAGGCGAGCCGCGGCCACCTCGATCCGCTGAGCGGCCGCTTCACCCTCTGGGTACCCCATGCACGGCGCATCCGCGGCGGCCTCGCCACCGACGCCGTGGGGCCCTTCCGCCTCCAGGGCTCGGTCGCCGGGCTGCTGGGAGCGGTCTCGGGCGTGGGCGGTGCGCCCCGCCTCGGCGGCGCCGGCTGGTGTGCCAAGAACGGCCAACGGCTGCCGGTGTGGGCGACCACCCCGGCCCTCCGGCTCGAGACCGTCGAGGTGCTGCCGTGAGGACGGAAGAGCTCCTTCCCGTCCTCGGTAGCCTCGAGCGCCAGGGCCTCGCCGAGGTCGAGGTCTTTGCCAAGTCCAGCCGCGCGCGGCACTTCGCCGTCTCGGTGGCGGGGGAAGCTGTCTGCTTTTCGGAGGAAGCCGGCTGGGCCATCCGCGCCGGCGACCGTCACGGCAGCTTCTTCATCGCCGGGGCCGGCTCGCCTGCCGCCGCCTTCCCCTGGCCGGAGACGGACGGTGGTGGCCTCGAGCTGCCCGATCCCTCCCTCCCCGTGCCGTGGAGCGAGCCTGCCGAGACGAGCTCACCGCTGGTCGGCGAGCGCGAGGGCCTCAACTTCCTGCGGCACCTGGGCGCCGAGCTTGCCAACGAGCTCCCCGGGGCCCGCCTGCTGGCAGCATCCCTGGAGGACGGCCTCGCCGAGAGCCACCTGGTCAATCGCCGTGGGGTGCGCGCCAGCTGGCGCAACCGGGTTGCCGCCCTCGCGCTCGACGCCGCTGGGCCCTCCGGCGCCGCGGTGAGCCTCGGCGCCGCCGAGCGCGAGGCCCGCAACCTGCCCGTGCAACCCCTCGCCCGCCGGCTGGCGAACGCCCTCACCGTGGCGGCGGGCAAGCCGATCGTCGAGGAGGGCCGCGCCGAAGCGCTCCTCGCCCCAGCGGTCGCGGCCCGGCTCCTCGCCGGCCTGCTGCCCCTTTGGGTCGGCCCCGGAGCGCGCGAGCGGGCCGAGCGGCTGAGCGAGAGGGACGGCAAGATCGCCAGCCCCAGCCTGACCCTGGTGGACAACGGCCGGCTGCCCAGTGGCGCCCTCGCCGCGCCCTTCGATGCCGAGGGCAGCCCCACCCGTGAGGTGGTGCTGGTGGCCCAGGGCCGGTTGCAAGGCTCGCTCTCCGGGGCGTGTGGCAGCGGCACCCTCCGCCGCCCGGGCTGGCGGGACGTTCCCCGCCCAGGCCCGAGCCACCTCTACATCCAGCCGGCGCCGCGGGTCTCCGTCGCCTCGCTCCTCGCCCGCGTCGGCCGTGGCTACTATTTCCTCGACGCTCCCGGCGCCGGCGCCTTCGACCTCGAAGCCGACAACTTCCGGCTGCCCGTCCGTGGCTTCCTCCTCGACCAGGGTCGCGCCGCGGCCGCGGTCGCCGGCCTCGAGCTCCGCGGCTCGCCCCTGCGCCTTCTCCACAGCGTCCTCGCCACTGCCCGCGACCTCACGTTCTTCCCCCTCGACGGCATGCTCGGCGCGCCGACCCTGCTGGTCTCGGGGGTGGAGGTGGGAGAGGAGAGGTAGCGGTCAGCGGAAGGGGTTGCTGAAGCGGACACCTTCGAGGACCCGGTCGTCCTGGAAGTCCTCGCTCAGCAGGGTGGTGGCGCCTGCCTCGCGGACCGTGGCCCAGAGCAAGGCACCCCAGAAGGGTAGTGAGTGGGTGCGGACGGCCCGCAGAGCGCGCTGCAGGCCCGCACCGGAGGTCGGCACCGTCGGGAAGAGGATCATCCAATCCTCCACCTGCGCCGCGGCCTCCGCCGCCGGCATCTTGCCCTTGCGGGTGACGGCGGCGAAGAACTCGCTGAGCGCCTGGAGAGGCAGGACGCAGTTCTGCTCCCTCGCGGCGGTGCTCACGACCTGTGTTGCCCGCTCGTGGCGTTCGCCGGCATCGCGGTCGACGGCGTAGACGAGCACATTGGTGTCGAGACTGAGTCGCTCACCGTTCATGGAGCTCCTCGCGCCGAGGCTTCTGCCGCCCTAGCGGATAGCCATGCTCCATGCGCTTGAGGGTGCGCTCCAGCGCGGCCCCCTGTTCGGCGTTGAGGGCGGGCTCCGTCGCGAAGGGGATCAGCCTCGCCACCGGGCGTCCCCGTCGAGTGATTACCACCTCGTCTCCTGCCTCCACCGCTCGGATGTAGCGCGCCAACTGCTGGTTCGCCTCGCGCAGATTGATGTTGTGTTGCACGGAAGCTCCTCCTCGCGGTCCTTCTTGGAAGGTTGTAGGAGGTAGTACAAACATGTCAAGGCTCTTGCCAGGGGCCCCTCCAGCAACCCTGTCTCCCTTTCGAGCAGCAAAGACACAACTAGTAGAGTCAGCGACCCCGCAACAGATCTCTTCTCGCCGTGAAGGCACAACCGGCCCTGGTGACCGGGTTGGGAGGGGCTCGTGCGCGTGGTCGCACTCAACCGCCGGCTGAGCCGGCAACACTGGGGAGGTCTCGATGGCGAGGCGATTTTGCGGTTCGGGAATGATCGCGGTGACGGTGTGGGGGCTGTTCGTGCTGGCCAGCGGGCCGGCGCAGGCGGTGGGAGACTGCGTGGAGGGGATGCGGAGCGTCTACAACCGACAATGCGACGAGGTCGACATCGAGGACGGGCAGTGCACGACGCGCTATGAGCAGACGCCTCCAACCTATTGGTGTTGCTGCCCGGACGACTACGAACCCACCACGACGAAGGACCCGACCTGCCCCTTTGCGGCGGCGGCGCAGGCGACGGCCGACCCGGGGGACGCGCTCCTCATCCTCCGCGCAGTGCGCGATCGCCTCTATGGCCACAGCGATCTCGGCAGGGCCTACGTGGCGCTGTCCTACCGCCATGCACGGGCGATCACCCAGATCCTCCTCTTCCATCCCTCGCTCCTCGCCGACGCGACGGACCTCCTCGACCTGCACATGGCCTTCTTCGACCTGCTGGCGAAGGGCCAGGCGGCGACGATCAGCAGCACGGACATGAACGACATCCGGGACTTCCTGCAGGCGGACTATCAATCTTAGCATAGCCGGAAAAGTAGGAGAAAAGCTTAGTGTCAACGCCAACTATAATACACAGTCTACTTTGGACTTTGACCAGTTTATCAAAATAAAATTTGATGGCGCAAAGGGCAAC
>WBZL01001205.1_pt1 | contig 27691 bp, 26 predicted proteins | sample 5204291 | NCBI WGS metagenome assembly WBZL01 (sample SAMN12344345, study PRJNA552823) | activated sludge metagenome | biome: Activated sludge suspended growth; feature: Nitrification reactor; material: Wastewater; isolation source: activated sludge from nitrification reactor of wastewater...
TGCGCCACCGACCTGGTGATCCGCCCCTGCGCTTTGATCTCCGCATAGTCTCGAATTCGCTTGATCAGCCGATTGACGATGCGCGGGGTACCGCGAGCCCTGCGGGCGATTTCCGACGCACCGGCCTGGTCGATCGGGATGTGGAGCAATCCGGCGGAGCGTGTCACAATGGAGGTCAACTCCTCGGGGGAATAAAATTCCAGGCGATGGACCAAGCCGAACCGGTCCCTGAGCGGTGAGGTCAAGGCCCCAGCCCTCGTGGTGGCGCCGACCAGCGTAAACCGTGGCAATTCCAACTTCACGGTCCTGGTTGAGGCACCCTGTCCGATGACCAGATCCAGCTGATAGTCTTCCATCGCCGGATAGAGGGCTTCCTCCACCGAAGCCGGCAGTCGGTGAATTTCATCGATGAACAGTACATCCCGTTCCTGCAAATTGGTCAAGATCGCGGCAAGGTCGCCGGCATGACTCAGCACCAGGCCGGAGGTCGAGCGAATGGCCGAGCCCATCTCACGGGCGATGATGTGCGCGATCGTGGTCTTGCCCAATCCGGGCGGGCCGTAAAAAATGGCATGATCCAACGCTTCGCCCCGTCGCTTGGCGGCTTCGATACAAATCTCCAGGGACTCTTTCATTCGTGGCTGCCCGACGTACTCTTGCAGGCTCTGTGGACGCAGTGCCGTTTCGAGGCCGCGCTCATCGTCGGTCAGTTGGTTGCTCACCGTGCGCTCGGTCATTGGACAGTATGGCTCCAGCGGATGGTTCGGCTACCGAGGCTCCGGTGACGGTCTGAATTTAGGGGGCGGCGGAGAGGCACCCTGGCCTGGCGCAGCTGGGCTTCCGCAATCCGGCGGGCATCGGACGCCGCCTTGCGTCGGATCGGGTAGGCTCGTTCCCATCTGTTGCGACTGGCACTGCGAGACGAGTCCGCCGTCGACGGATCCGCACCTGGAAGGCACATTCGATCGGCCGATTTCAGCATAGCCGTCCGGGCAAGGCCCGCACACCGCCAGCATGTTCGCCCCTAAGGGCACGCACTGCACCAAGACCGGATCACCGTCCTTGCAGAGCTCCGGAGCAGTGGTGCGCCCAGTCGTAGCATACCCTTCAGGGCAGGCCCCGCATGTCTTGCGAATGCTCTTCACATCGTCCATGCTCTGAGCTACCGCGTTCGATCCTGCTAGACCGGCAGACAGCAGCAGCAGCGCGAGCGTCCCCCTGATGCCCCATTGCTCCAACGTCGATTGCAGGCCCTCTGTCAGCATTCGTCACCCCTTAGCCAGGTCTTTGAGTGCCTCTCGAATTACCTGCTCCAGTCCCCGCGCCATCGCGCCGGACTTTTCGACCCGCTTCAGCGCCTCTTTCACATCCGGTTGCCGATACCCGAGATTCACGAGAGCCGACATGGCATCGTCATACAGAGGACTCACGGGCCGCCCGTTGTCGGCCCCGCCTGGTGCGCCCACCGGATGGAGCTTCGCCACCTTATCTTTGAGTTCCAAGGCAATCCTGGCGGCGGATTTTTTGCCTATCCCAGACACCGTTGCAAGCTTTTCGGTATCGCCGACTTGAATAGCAGAGAACAACTCCTTGACGGACAGCGTCGACAGGACGCTCAACCCCAACTTCGGTCCGATGCCGGAAATACCTGTCAGAAGAAGAAAGGCCTCTTTCTCAGTTCCCGTGAGAAACCCGTAGAGCTGAATCGCATCTTCCCGCACATGAGTGTGGATGCTGAGCGTGACGGGCTCATGCTGATTGGGCAGGGAATAGTAGGTGCTGAGGGGAATCAGGACTTCGTAGCCCACGCCGTGAACATCGAGCGTCACGTGCGAAGGCGCCTTGAAGGCCAAGTAGCCCGTCAGTAAGGCGATCATGTGGATCGTGGTCTGGTGCGGTGCGGAGTACCTGGTGAACGGACTGCAGTCGCATCCATACTGAACGTCGTCACTTGCGAATTACGCGGTGGCAGCGGCCACCTTCTCCATCACCTCATCGGAAATGTCGAAGTTGGCATGCACCTTTTGGACGTCATCGTGTTCGTCCAGGATTTCCATCAGCTTCAACATCTGTTCCGCCGCTTTCTCCTCCAAGGCAATCGTATTCTGAGGAATGAAGTTCAATTCGGCAAGCGTATAGTCAATCTTCGCGTCGGCAAGAGCCTTTTTGACGGCCTCAAAGTCTTGCGGACTGGTCAACACTTCAAACGCCTTGTCGCCGCCCTTCACATCTTCCGCGCCCGCCTCCAACGCAATGGTGAGGAGCGCATCTTCTTCGACTTTGCCTTTTTCGACGACCAAGACACCTTTTTTGTGGAACTGCCAAGAAACGGCACCCGCCTCCGCCATGTTGCCGCCGTTCTTAGTCAACAGACTCCGAATCTCCGCCACCGTGCGATTTCGATTGTCCGAAGTAATTTCCATCAGCACGGCCGTTCCGCCAGGACCGTATCCTTCCAAAGTAAACTCCTCGTACGTCACGCCGGGAAGTTCTCCGGTCCCTCGCTGAATGGCCTTCTTCATCGTATCGCCGGGCATGTTGGCTTCTTTGGCCTTGGCGATGGCCAGGCGCAGCCGCGGATTGCCGTCAGGATCACCGCCCGACCGTGCTGCAATGGTCAATTCACGGATGATACGGGTGAAAATCTTCCCCCGCTTGGCATCCACTGCCGACTTATGCCGCTTGATTGTTGCCCAATGGCTGTGGCCACCCATGACGACTCCTCTTGACCCAGGTGAATAGGGTGTGTCTGCGGATCCCTTTATCCATGCACAATGGGATCAAAATTGTACAGCTAACATAGTCCTGACAGGGGTGTCAACGCACGCAGCATGCCCTACAAGGCTCATTCCGCGACACGTCTCTACTCAGAGTAGATCAGCAACTGCAACCCGATGGCGACGACGAGGGTCGCCCACAGAAGGTCCCAATGCGATCGGGCGACGAGGACCTGTCGAGATCGCCAGCCGGAGATCAACTTTGACGAGCCGGCCGTGATCGCCATCGTCCCCATCATGATATGGTGCAGCACGATTTTCCGTGCGGCGGGATGCTCCCCATGCGAATGCTCGAACAACATCAGTCCCCCCACAATGGCGAACAGCGGCAGGGGCGCTGCCCACACAGCACGGTCCGACCAACCGACGCGCCGCAACCATTCCACTAAGCCAACGGTCAGTGCCAGGATGCCGTATATTTTGTGCTGGAGCACTTCGGGATCATGCCCACCGAATGTTTGAGCAAACGTCATCGATCCGACGGGCCATGCGTCATGATCGCTCCAGATGAGAAGAAAGATTCCCGCGACGGTCAACGCACCAGGCAGCAAGGCTCGTGTCCAGGCCATGGACGTCCAACCGAGCGCCTGTCGCACTTCGCCAAGGCCGATCAGCAACAGAAAGACTCCGGCCAGATGGTGATTAAACTCAGAATAGGCAATGCCTTGGCGAGATCCTTCCCATTGAACCTCCCCGGCGGAAGCATGACTATGGTGGTGCGCCTGCCCGTCGAGCGCATGGGTCTGGCTATGATCGGCAGACTGGGCCATGGAATGAGAGGTGGCCACGATGGAGAGCACGAGACAAAGCAGCGCCAGGAGCGGGACCGCTGGCATCAGAGCATTCAAGCACTGTCTGGGTGAATGAAAACGATTCGGCAGGCATCGAACGGCCCATCCGGCAAGCCGGATGGGCCACAAACTCAGCTCAGGCATGCACGCCCACTACATAAATTTCATAAACTTTTCCTTGGCCTCGTCCATCACTTGCGCGGTGATCTCGGCCAAGCCCCGCTCCTTGGCAATCCGTTCGATTTCTCGTCTGGCCATCGGACGGATGAAGTCAGGGATGTTATCCATACGCTGCTCGGCATCTTTCGTCCAGGCGATCCCGTTGGGGGAATCGTTCTTGGAATCATCCATAACTTGCAGCGTGATCGACTTATATCCATGTTTACGCGCATAGGCCTCGACGCTGCTTTGCACCATTGGCTTCACGAAGGACGGGAGGCGCTCCAGTTTTTCTTTGGCATCCGGGGTCCATGTAAATTCGCTCGCGCCGGCGCCATTCTGAGGCTTGCCGCCCGAGGTCAGGCCCATTTCAGCGACCATCGCCGAGAACGGACATCCCCCGCTGGTCTTTTCTCCACTCGTCGCCGGCGCAGCTGGTTTGGCCGTCACCGGTTGACCACCCTGGATTTTCTCGTTGAGGTAGGCCGCCATCTGCCCTGCACCGGCCTGTGCCTCATCCTTCAGGGTTCCACGGGTCATCTCGAACGGCTCCGCGGTCTCTGTTCGGCCCCCCAACTTCACGCCGAGGGACGCAACCATTTGCGTCTCGCCGGGATTCGTCACCATGGAAAACTTTGCGTCGCACGATGGACAGCCGAAGAACACACCGAGTGAGCCCTCACCGGGTTTTTCGACCTTCTGAAACGTCATGTAGGTCTCGCAGTTCAGGCAAACGAACTTCATAGGATCCCCCTTCCAGGTCGGTGCGCTTACAGCTTTTCCGCCAGGACTTTTTTATAATCCAGTAACGCTTGAATCCGCCCGACAATGTCCTGATACTTCCGAATGGTCGGGTAGTCAGGATCGAGAAGCGGTTGTCCCTTGTCGAACGTCTTGGCGAGGGTACGATCGAAGGGAATACGGCCCAGCAACGGTAAGTCCAGCACCTCGCACATCGCCTCGGTATTCCCCTCGAACAGTTCATTCTCAGCACCACAGGACGGGCACCGATACTCGCTCATATTTTCCACAATACCTAACACCCGGATACCCATGTCCCTGGCGTAGGTCACTGATTTCTGTACGACATCGGACGCCACCTCCGACGGTGTCGTCACGACGATCGCCCCGGCCAGATCCGGAATGAATCCGGCGATCACAGGCGGTTTATCTGCGGCTGCCCCCGGAGGCAAGTCAGCGAGAAGGTAATCCAGTTCACCCCACGCCACATCGGCGAGGAACTCCCGGATCACGTTCATTTCCATCAATCCCAGCCACACGGGGCTCAGATCCATGGGGCCCTTCCACCGGACCGGCGACGCATCGCCCAGGAAAAAATCCATCGAGGCGACTTTGATCCCGAGCGGGCCGACCGGCGGCAATGCTCCATCGACAGTCATGGTCAACGACTGGCCATGCAAACCCATCATCCGCGGAACACAGGGCCCGTTCAAGTCCACGTCGAGCAAACCCACCTTGGCTCCCTGGCGTGCGAATGCCAACGCGAGATTCACGGTGGTCATGCTCTTCCCGACTCCGCCCTTCCCGCTCATCACCACGAGCTTCCGCTTGATGCCGGCCATACGGGCCTGCACCTGCTTCATCTGCGCGGTAATCTGTTGCACGACTTTCGCGTCGTCGGAATACTGCAGTTTTGTTAGGATCGACTTGAGATCCTTACCGGCAGCCATGGTCATGAGAAGCCCTCGAAATTGTTGATGAAGGACGCTACCACAGGGATTTGAATGGAGTCAAACAGCCCTGGAGCAGCCAACCGCCCGTGGATCGTGCACTGATCCTGTGACGGTCGCCAAAACCAACCGACCGAGTATGGCCCCATCTCCTCAGATGGAGTATTGAATGGACGACCTGGTGCCGGAGGGTTGAATCAACACGCCCCGCTGCTTCAACTCTTCAATAATCTGGCGAGCGGCCGCATCGAAGTCCTGCGGCCCGGCAAAATGCAGATCCGTATTCGGCGGCGGCTCCTCCCCGGCTCGACTCATATGCACCGCGATCACTGGGGCCGGCTGAACCAGGGTTCGTATCATCTCAGCCATGCGTTGATAATTGATGCCGAACGTTTTGCTCGTAGACACCACGATGAGCCCCGTATCGATCAGCAGCCTAGCCACCTCGCCGTATCGACGCACCCGCTCCGAGGCGAACGAGGGATCGGCGGCCGACAAATCCGCATCGAGCCCCTGCAAAAGGTTTTCGCCCTCCAACAGATAGGCGTGCCGGCTGTCGGCAACCAGCAAGGCCTCGACCCGTCGCGCGAGGAAGGTCTTGCCGGTCTGGGCCGAGCCGGTGAACAACACGATGGCCGCTCGATGCCCATACTGCACGGCTCGATCTTCGGGACGAACATCTCCCGTCAGCCAGGCATATTCCCGTTGTCGGGCTTCTTCGCGCAGCCCCTCCTGTTCATCGTGCACCAGTTCGGTGATGATCCCGCCGCCGGAAATGTCATATTCATCCACCAGCACGAAGCGACCGGTCGCCTCGAAGGAAGACGAAAGGTCGAATGCAAGCGGCGACTTGACCCGCAATGTCAATTCGGCCACCTGATTTTTGGCGACCGACTGGCTTTCCTGAAGTTGGGCCAGGTCGGCCGTATCGATAATCCGGTGTATCGTCGCTACCTCACAAGCGACCTCTCGCGTCGCCAAGCGCAAGGTATATTTCCGCCCTTTTTCCAGCGGCCGCCGCCCCATCCAAAACAAGTTCACCCGAATAGCGGTCGAAACCAGCGGGACCGAATCCCGATGGGAGGCAATCTCGCCGCGCTCCACAAAAATTTGTTCGTCGAGTGTGATCCCGACCGATTGTCCGGCCTGGGCCTCACTCGTCGGCGGATCGACATTGAATCCCTCGATCGATTGCACAATCGCCGTTTTATTGGATGGTGAAAAGACCAGATGATCGCCGACTTTCAGGCGGCCTGCGGTAATACGTCCTGCTAAAATCCGTCGTGCATCGAACTTGTACACATCCTGCAAGGGGAATCGGAGGGGCTGCTCGGAACGCACTTGCTCTTTCTTGAAGAGCGCGAGGGTATCTAACACCGTAGGACCTTGATACCAATTCATGTGGCGGCTGCGCACCGCAATGTTGTCGCCCATTTTGGCGCTGACAGGGATCATCTGTTGCGGCACGGCCCGAAACTGCCCGAGGAACTCCCGGTATTCCTTTTCGATCCCGTCAAACACGTCCTGTCGATACCCCACCAGATCCATTTTGTTGACGACGACCGCAAACTGCGTGACCCCCAACAGAGACAGCAGATATCCGTGCTTCTTGGACTGTTCGCGCACACCTTCCACGGCATCGATCAACAGCAGCGCCGCCTCGGCACGAGCAGCGCCGGAAATCATGTTTTTCAGGAACTCCTTGTGCCCCGGAGCGTCGATGATGATGTACTGCCGTTCGTTCCAAATGAAAAACGTGCGCGCGGTGTCGATCGTAATGCCCTGCTCCTGCTCTTCCAGAAACGCATCGAACAGGAATGCATATTCGAATTCCTTGCCCTGCTGCCGGCAGATGGCCTGCACTTTTTCCAGCTTGCCTTCCGGCAAGGAGCCGGTATCGGCATAAAGACGGCCCACTAACGTGGATTTCCCGTGGTCGACATGCCCCACGATCACGATGTTCAGACTCTCTTGCGGCTTACCTTGATCATGCTGTGTCATAGCGTTTCTCGTTCAAGAAAACTTCGTTTACTGGATAGTCCTCACCAATCCGTACCGGCAAAGAGAGCGTCTCGCGCCGGCCTCACATGTAGCCCTTTTTACGAAGCATCTCCATGCCCCGCCCTGCATCCTGCGCACGACCGGCCCGCTCTGCCACAGTGCTCTTGCGCAGCTCGATAATAATCTCGTCCACCGTCTTCGCCGTCGACTTGATGGGGGTGGTGCAGGGAGCGCAGCCCAGGCTGCGATACCGCGTGCCATCGCCTCTGTCGAGATAAAGATCCATGAAGGGAATGTTCTCGTGTTGGATGTATTCCCAGATGTTGATCTCGGTCCAATCGAGCAGGGGGTGGATGCGAATGTGTGTCCCCGGCGGGAAGGTCGTCTTGAACTGGTCCCACAATTCCGGCGGCTGATCGCGAAAGTCCCAATCGCCGTGTTTGTCGCGGGGCGAAAAGTATCGCTCCTTGGCCCTGGTACTGTCCTCATCTGCACGCACCCCGAGAATGATGCCGGTATAGCCTTTTTCCTCGACCAGATTTTTCATCGCCGTGGTCTTCAACGCCGTGCAGCAGACGTCCCGACCCAGCGTGTGGTTCATCCCGGCGGCCAGTGCTTCCTTATTCTGCCCTACCACCAAATTGAGTCGCCATTCACGAGCAATCCGGTCGCGATATTCAATCATGGCCGGAATTTTATAACTCGTGTCCACGTGCAAGAGGGGAAACGGCACGTGTCCGAAGAAGGCCTTGCGGGCCAGCCACAGCAGCACCGTTGAATCCTTCCCCATCGACCAGAGCATGGCGAGGTGATTGAAATGTTTATAGGCTTCGCGAAGGATATAGACGCTTTGGTCTTCAAGTTGACGTAAGTGCTTCATGGTTCCACTCTTCTTATTGTGCCGAGAGACCGACCTTCGACACGGTTCCGGCGCCGACACTGAGCGCCGCCAGCTTCGCCTTGGCTTGCCCCGACTCGAGTGCCTGCCGAGCGGTGGCCAAATTGCCCGCAATCGATGTCCCCTTGCCTGCCGCATACAGCAGCATGGCCGCGTTGAGCAACACCCAGTCGCGTTGCCCGCCCTGTATTTCATTGGCGACGATGCGCTTGATCAGATCCGCCTCACGTTCACGCTGTTCGGCCGGGAACCCGGCCATTTCCCGAAACGTCGCCATTGTCAACCCAGCGTCCTTGGGCTGGAATGTGAATGGCGTGATGCGCTCGCCCTTGAGCTCCAACAGACGGGTCGTATTCCCGATCGATAGTTCCGGGTCGCCCTCGACCCCGCGGATCACCAGCGCACGCGGACAACTCAGCATGCGCAAGGCCTCGACCGTCTTTTCGAAATAGGGCGGATGCGACAACCCGATCACCTGCGAGGCGGCCCGTGCAGGATTGAGCATCCTCGCCACGGGGTGGAAGAAATTTCGCACACCCAATTCCTGCCGCATCTCGAGAAACCGGCTGACCGGCGGGTGATAAAGCGCCAGATCCATGTAGGCGACACCGACTCTTTCCAATTCAGGCCCGACAAGCTTGGCGGTGAGATCAACCGGCACTCCCAACAGCTTCAGCACGGATGAGACACCCTGCCGGTCGGAAGGACCGTCCACACCGTGAAGCAACAACACCGCTCCCGCTGCGGCCGCGACGATGGCAGCAGGGACGATGGCGTGAAACGTCTCCCGCTTGCCCGCATAGACAGGCACATCGACGACTCCAAGTCCGGCACGGACCGGCACGGGCGGCACATATTGCCGCGCGGTGGCCGTGAACGCCGCCAGCTCCGTCACGGATTCCGACTTGAAGCGCATGGCCGTAAGAAACGCCCCGACCTGCGCGGGTGTGGCCGTCCCTTCAATCATGAGACGCATGGCCTGCTTGGCTTCTTCCCAGGTGAGATCTTTGGACGTTTTTTGGCCCTTAGCGACTTTGGCGAGCAGATGTTGCATGGATCGTTGGTAACCTTCTCGATGTCAGGGTGACGATGATGTTATTTGTGCAGCCCGCATTCGGTCTTGCCGAAATTCTTCCACCGGCCAGAACGCGGATCGTCGCCCGGAAGGACAGGCGCGGTGCAATGGGTGCAGCCGATGCTGGGGTAGTTGCGGTCGTGGAGCCTGTTGTACGGGACTTCGTGGAGCTGGAGGTACATCCAGACCTGCTCGCTGGTCCAGCGGGCCAAGGGGTTGAACTTGATTAACTTGAACTTCTTATCCCACTCGATCAATCCGGCATTGGCTCGCGTCGGAGCTTGATCTCTCCTGATTCCAGTGATCCACGCGCCGTATTGCGCCAAGACGCGGGTCAGCGGTTCAATCTTCCTGATCTCACAACATTGATCGGGCTTGCTCGCCCACAGCGCGTCGCCATGCTGCGCACCCTGCTGCTCGGGCGTCAACAGGGGTTTCATCTGAATGACCTGGGCGGGCTTCAATTCATACCGCGCAATAATGCGATCGCGCACCTCGAACGTTTCGGGAAACAAGAAATCGGTATCAAGGTAAAACAACGGCGCTTCCGGATCGATTCGATGCACCATATCCACAAGCGCAACATCCTCGGCCCCGAAACTACAGGCCAACACGATGCGTTGCCGGTACGCTTGCAATGCGTATTCCAGCACCTCCCACGGTTGTTTTTCCTCAAAGGAATCGCTCAGCGATTTCAGCTCGTCATCCGCCGGACGATTGACCACGGATTGATCGGTCTTCGATTCGGTCACGATGTTTCTTACCCCTCGACCTTTTCCACAAGAATTTTGAAATGTGTCGCCCCAGGCTCCAACGGGCCCTCTTCGAGAATCTTATGCCCGTCGTTCCGCAAACTCATGGGCACGTTCCGGATCGGCTCTCCGGCGTCGAGCCACACTTCGAGTCGCTCGCCGTTGTCCATCATCTCGAGCTTGAGCTTGGTCTTCACATAGTTCATCGGGCAAGCAACGCCGCGCAAGTCGTACACCGGCGCCGTCGACACCGGCGCGGCCGGTGCTACGATCGGAGCGGGGGTTGGGAGCACCTCTTCTTTGACTTGGGCCAATTTGAGATCCTTTCCCATCTGTTCCGTGGCCGCCCGGCAGACCGCGAGGAACCGTTTGGCAAAGGCCATTTTCTCCGTGGCCTCCGCGGCAGTTGCGTCCTTCGATCCAAGATCGCCGACCTGTGCGCCAAGATTCGCGTAATTGGCCGGCACAACGCCCTTGCTCGCCAAGCGCTGATCGAACTCCTGGAATGTTTCCGCATCGGTTGCCGGATCCAGTCCCTCGGTCACCAAGAGCCCCTTGGCCGCAGCCAACACGGCTCGATACGATTTATTCACCGACAAGGCATATTGATGTTTTTCGACCAGCAATTTGGCCTGATAGAGTTCCTGGTCCGCCTCCAACATACGGTCGTCGATCATTTCCAAGGCGCCACCCGCGCACTCGCCGGGCCCCAGGTCCTCCAACACAAATTCCGCTTCACCTTCCCAATCGTAGTAGTAGGTCGGATCCTGCTCGTATGGCGGTACAAACGTGTAGGGAATCAGCTCGTCCTTGAGGACATGTTTCCCCACCCTGCCGATGAACGATTGCAGGCTCTCGCCGGTCGTGCGATCGCGTCGATACACGTCTACCAGATGACGGACGGCAGCCGGGACGCTTTTCGCCGGCAACTTCACGGCCAACTGTCCGATTTTCGGCGTGCCATCCACATGTCCGCCAAGGTGCAACTCGTAGTGCGGCGCCGTATGCTCCCCAAGGCGTTTGCCGACGCCGTGCAGCCCAACGGTGGCGATATGGTGCTGGGCGCATGAATTGTGACACCCGCTGATCTTGACGCTCACATCCCGAAGGTCTTCAGGCACCTGGCCTGCGGGAAACACTTCGGCCAATGCACGGGCCATCCCCTTTGACGATGTGATACCCAGTCCGCATGTGTCGGTTCCGGGACAGGCAATGATGTCTTCGACCAGTTCGGCACCGGGATCCCCGAGGCTATGAGCTACGAGCTCGCCGTGAAATTCTTCCAAGCGGGATTCCGGAATCCAGCGGATCACCATATTCTGATTAATGGTGGTGCGAATGTTGCCGTTTGAGTACCGCTCGGCCAAATCAGCCACCACCCACATCTGATCGGCGGTAAGGTCACCCATAGGCAGCTTGATGGCCGCGGTTGCGAATCCTGCCTGACGTTGCGGCACCACATTGGTCCGCTTCCAGGCCTGGAAGGCGGTCTCGTGCCCATTGAGTGCCCCCTGCGCAAGACCGTGTCCATTGCCGCCGCTATTACCATTCCCGTTCGCGCTGCCCAGCGCTTTCGTCGGCATCAACAACGGCGGCGTATCGGCATACTCCAGCAGCTTGATCGGTTCATGAGTCGGCACCGCATATCCCATGGCCGCATAGGCCGCTTCCCAGCGACGTTTGAACTCCTCGAAGCCGAGCTTTTCGATCACAAACTTCATCCGGGCCTTGTTGCGATTTTTCCTGTTGCCCAGGGTGTCGAACACCTTGATCACGGCCTCGATACTCGGCAGCAATTCCTCCATGGGCGTAAATTCTCTGAGCACCTGCGCCATGCGCGGAGTCGAGCCCAGTCCGCCACCCGCAACCATTCGAAAGCCGATGGTCCCGTCCGCCCGCTTCGCCGCAAGCAGGCCGATATCGTGAATCGGGGTCAGCGCACAATCCTGGCGGCAGCCGGAGAGGGCGATCTTGAATTTCCTCGGGAGGCTCTGATTCAGCGGATTGCGCAGCAGATGGTAGGCCACCGTCTTCGCATAGGGCGTGACGTCGAACACCTCCCCCTGGCACACGCCCGCCAGGTGACACGCGGTCACATTACGGACCGTGTTGGCGCAGGCCTCACGGGTCGTCAGGCCCACAGCGGCCAGCAATCGCATCATCTCCGGCACATGCTTGAGCTCCACGAAATGCAGCTGAATGTCTTGGCGTGTTGTCACGTGCCCCACGCCTGTGGCGAACCGGTCGGCCAATTCGGCAACCCGCCGCACCTGATTGGCCGTCAGACCGCCGAACGGAATCTTGATCCGGAACATCTGCACGCCCGGCTGACGCTGACCATAAATGCCATACTGCAGCCGAAATGGCTTGAAGATGTCGGTTGAAAGATCCCCCGCAAGGACGCGATCGGCTTCCGCTTCGAATGTCTCGATCTCCTCCACGATGTGAGGAGGAATGGGCTCTGTCTTGACGGCCGGGCGGATGGCCACTGTATGAGAACTCGTCATAACGACCTCGTGTGTTGGGTGGTCATGCCTCTACCATGACTCGGTATGGTTCAGATGTGATACATCAACGTATGCTGTGCATCGAGGGCTCGTTGTCGCTTGGCCAACTCTTCGACCGTGACTTCAGACAAGACACTTAGCTCCGCCCGTTTCACACGATCCCACATGTGTGCCAGCAGCGCCTCTTGCTTTGCGGCTCGCGCCGATGTGCTCTTAAGAGCGGCCTCTCCGTTTCCCGAAAGAAGGGGGCCTTCTAACGCATCCAGAATGTCCGCGACGGACAACTCAGACGGCTTGCGACTCAACACGTACCCACCCTGCGCGCCGCGCTGGCTCGTCACCACCCCGGCCTTCTTCATCGCATGCAGGACCTGTTCGAGGAACCGAGCCGGGATCGCCTGACGCTTGGCGATGGACTTCGCACAGACCGGCTGTTCGGCGTCGTGCAACGCAAGGTCTACGGCGGCGATGATCCCGTAGGTAGCTCGAAGGCTCACTTTCATTTGCGACTATTCCGATGGGGATTCATGCAACTGTATACCTGCCTCCTGCCGGCCCTGTCAAGCACGGCTGCGCCGGACTCACGAGCATCTCTTGCCCTGCACTCTCTCAAAGAACACGTGACGCCCGTACTGGACGAACCTCTCGCGATACCCAGCCCACGCCTCAACAACCATCCGCGCAGAGACAATTCTACTCACCAGGCCAGCATGCGCACAGCCTGCCTGCTTCATGATTTTCACGCATTTTTCGTGATTGACATCATGTGGGGCCTGCGCAATAATCCCGCCCTCTTCTTCCTCGGTACCGTTCATGACGCTGCGTTCATCAACATTCAATATTCTGCTCTTCAGCGCGGACAGCGAAGTCCAGGCACACTACAAAGACCTGTTCGGCGAGCCCTCGATCACGATCAGCCGAGAAGGGTTCACACTGCCGAAAGACTTCGCGAAACGTGGATACGACGCCGTGATCGTCGAATCCAGAACAACCACGTCTCCAGATGTTGCCAAGCTCCTCGCAGGCATCGATCCGGCTCATACCCTATTGATTGTCGGATCTCGAGCCGTACTCAAGCAGGCTGCGTCGTCACTGCACGCCGCCAAGACCACGAAGGCAGAAGTCCCGCTGTCCAATGGCAAGGGCCAGTCCTTGTGCTTGGATACTTACTTGGAACACAAGGTCGGAGACTTCGTCAAAGGCATGCGGAATGGCTCGGGGAAAAATCTTCATCCGATGTTGATCGCCGCAGTGGAGCGTCCATTGATTCTCCTGACCCTACGGGAAACCAAGGGCAACCAGATCCAAGCCGCAGAGTTGCTCGGGCTGAACCGCAACACGTTGAGAAAGAAAATTCTCGATCTGGATATTCCCGTTAAACGAGCCAGAGCAAGCTAGGTTCGAACGGGCGCAGGCCATCAGCACCTCACTCGGAACCCAAACCCGTCAGTCCGTTCGACACATCAGATCTACGGTTGCCAACCACTCACGGAGGCATGCAATGACCAAGGAAGAATTGATCGCGAAAATGGCCAGCAGTGCGGGCATTACCAAGGTCGCAGCGACAGTGGCGCTCGAAGCCTTTACCGGCGCCGTCACCACGTCGCTTAAGAAGGGGAAGCGCGTGACATTGGTCAATTTTGGCACCTTTACCATTTCGAAACGGAAGGCCAGAATGGGCCGCAACCCGAGAACCGGCGAATCCCTGAAAATCCCTGCAGCCCGGATTCCAAAATTTTCGGCCGGGAAGGAACTCAAGGCAGCGGTCAAGTAACTCGCCGCCGGCGCACGCAGCCGGGCACATCTGCAAAGACAGCCGTTCCGTGAGAACGCCACGGACAAAAGCCTGTTTTGCCGTTGCGTTTCCTTGACACCTTTGGCAAGGCTGTATTAGCATCGCCGTTCGATAGGCGCGTAGCTCAGGGGGAGAGCGCTACCTTGACACGGTAGAGGTCGACGGTTCAAGACCGTCCGCGCCTACCATTTTACTGTTTGTGCAGTACGTTTGTGATCCGACTGCCGTGAGCAGGGCGGTCGGCACGATGTCGTATTTTTTGGCAGGATTGAACGGAGTGGCCTCACAGTTCATTCAGATTACCCTTCCTGACGGAACTCGAAAACAAGTACCAGCAGGATGCACTGTCCGCGATGCAGTGTCGCCGGACGGGAAACGTCTCGACCAGAAAATTCTGGCAGCCAAGGTCAACGGGACGCCGGTGGATTTGTTCTACCCATTAGACCAAGACGCCACCGTCGAGCTCCTGACATTCGAGTCGGCGGAAGGGCGCGAAGTGTATCGTCACAGCAGCACCCACATCATGGCACAAGCCGTGAAGGAAGTGTTTCCAACGGCGCAACTCACGATCGGCCCCGCGCTCGAGGACGGATTTTATTACGACTTCGCGTTCGACCGGCCCTTCACCCCCGAAGATCTGGAGAAGATTGAAGCCCGCGCCCTGGAAATCACGAAGCGAGGTCTGACCGTCAGTCGCAGCGAACTATCGAAACACGACGCGATCCAGTTTTTTCAGGACCGCGGCGAACAGTATAAAGTTGAATTGATCAACAGCTTCGACGACGCCTCTCCTATCTCTCTCTATCGCCAGGGTGAATTCGTCGACCTCTGCCGCGGTCCGCACCTTCCGACCACCGGCCATGTCGGCGCCTTCAAGCTCCTCTCCACGGGAGGAGCCTATTGGCGAGGGGATGAGCGCAACCCCATGTTGCAGCGTATCTACGGAACCTCTTTTCCCACGAAGAAGGAACTCGATGCGCATCTCGCGAAACTTGAGGAAATCAAACGTCGCGACCATCGAAAACTCGGCAAGGAACTCGACCTGATCACCATTCAAGACGAAATCGGCCCCGGCCTGGTGCTCTGGCATCCCAAGGGTTCGTTGATCCGTCTGCTCATCGAAAACTTCTGGCGGGAGCAGCACATCAAGGACGGGTACGACCTGGTGTACTCTCCTCATGTCGCCAGGCTGGATCTCTGGAAGACCAGCGGCCATGTCGATTACTACCGCGAGAATATGTTTGCCGCCATGAAGCTGGAAGGCAGCGAGTATCAGCTCAAGCCGATGAACTGCCCCTTCCATATCATGATCTACAAATCGCACTTGCGGAGCTATCGAGATTTGCCGATCCGATACGGAGAATTGGGCACCGTCTACCGCTATGAGCGTACCGGTGTGCTGCACGGGCTCCTGCGAGTCCGGGGTTTCACGCAAGACGACGCACACCTCTTCTGCCGCCCGGACCAGATCGAGGCTGAAGTCAGCCGGGTGCTCGACTTCACGTTTTTCGTACTCGGCACCTTTGGTTTTCATGAATTTGAAATTTATCTCTCCACGCGCCCGGAGAAATCTGTCGGCTCGGATGACAATTGGGCCATCGCCACGAACGCTCTCGAGGCCGCGCTCAAGAGTCGTCACGTGGCCTATCAGGTAGATCCGGGCGAAGGCGTCTTCTATGGCCCCAAAATCGACATTAAGATCAAGGACGTCCTCGGTCGATCCTGGCAATGCTCAACCGTGCAGGTCGATTTCAATAACCCTGAGCGGTTCAAGCTCGCCTATACGGGCGAAGACGGGAAGCACCATCAACCGATCATGATTCACCGGGCACTGATGGGTTCCATCGAACGCTTCTTCGGCATCTTGATCGAACACTTTGCCGGAGCCTTTCCGACATGGCTGGCCCCAGTGCAGGCGGTGGTACTCACGATCACGGACCATCAGCAAGAGTTCGCAGCCAAGATCGTCTCGACCCTCAAGAGCCAGGGCTTCAGAGTTGAAGCCGACCTGCGAAACGAGAAGATCGGCTTTAAGATCCGCGAAGCGGAAAAGCTCAAGATTCCCTACATGCTGGTGGTCGGAGAGAAGGAAGTGCAAAGCGGCATGGTGGCGGTTCGGGGACGAAGCGGCACCAACCACGGAAGCATGCCGATCGAACAGTTTTTGGAACTCATTCGCACGGATACGAATCAAACATTACGCGGCACAGCAACCCTCTCACAAACGAGGTGACCTATCGTCCCTAAATTACGTGTAAACCGGGAAATCAGGATTCGGGAAGTTCGAGTCATCGGTCCTGACGGCGAGCAATTGGGCATACTGCCGACTGTCGAGGCATACAATAAAGCACAGGAGGGGGGATACGACCTTGTCGAGGTGGCCCCGACTTCCCAGCCGCCGGTTTGCCGCATCATGGACTATGGGAAGTACAAGTTCGAGCTCAGCAAGAAAGATCACCAAAGTCGGCGGCATCAAAAGTCGACGCAAGTCAAGGAGATCAAGCTGCGCCCCCGCACGGACAAGCATGATCTCGAGATTAAGATCCGCCAGATCAAGGAATTCCTGACCGACGGCAACAAGACCAAGGTGACACTCACCTTTCGCGGTCGCGAAATGGCGAACCAGGAAATGGGCCGTACGATGATGACCACTGTCATTCAACAATGTTCAGAGGCGGGAACCGTCGAGTTCGCGCCGAGGATGGAAGGGCGGAGCCTGATCATGATTCTGGCTCCCAAGTAGTGCGCGTGACGCACGCAAGGAAGGAATGAGAGCATGAAGATGAAGATGAAAACCCACAGCGGCGCAAAGAAGCGGTTCAAGCGCACAGGAACCGGGAAGTTGGTTCGCCGAAAGGCCGGCAGTCGGCACCTGTTGACCGGCAAGCCACGCGATCGTAAGCGGAACCTGAAGGGGGCCACGGAAGTCTCTTCCGCCTCGACGCCCGCATTGAACAAATTACTTCCGCAGTAACGATAATTGTCCGGTGAACAGGATCTGAAAGGAGTCGTTCCCCATGCCTCGTACAAAAGGTGGTCCGAAAACCCGACAGCGGCGAAAGAAGCGCTTGAAACTGGCGAAAGGCCAGTACGGTGCCAAGAGCCGCTTGTTTCGAAGCGCAACGGAGTCCGTCGACAAAGGCCAGGCGTACGCCTACTCGGGGCGAAAGCAGCGGAAACGCGATTTTCGCCAGCTGTGGATTGCGCGCATCAGTGCCGCGACCCGCATGCATGGCATCGCATACAGTCGGTTCATGAATGCCCTGAAGAAGGCGAATATCCTATTGGACCGGAAGGTCCTCTCCGATATGGCGATCCGGGATATGGCGGGATTCGAGAAACTCGTCGGGGTGGCCAAACAGCAGCTCGCGACAGCCACGAGCTAATCAAGACACATCAGTCACGTGGCGGGGAGGTCCTCATCAAGCGACTTCCCCGTCATCCTTCATCGAGTAACCGGTCGAGCTCCAGCTCCAGTGAGACAGCCGGCACACTTATCTGCCACTGTTCCAGCACCTCGGGGTGCAATTCCCCCAGCAGCCCGATCACCCGTCCACCCGCAACGATGGCTCCGGCCCGCCCCTCAAGAAATGAAGGATGGGGTACCGGCTCCAGGGTAAAGGGGCGATCCAGATAGTACAGCAGCAAATCCAGGCACGAGTGAATTTCAGAGAAGTGTGCGCCGGCATGCGCAATCACAGCCCCTAACTTCGTCACCGTGCGTGACCCGATGTCGGCATTCACATCCGGAACCGCCACCTCCCCGACTTCGAACATGCGATGCGGATAAAACGCACGGCTCGAATTGGCCTCCACCTGCAGTAACGACGGCGTGATCCACTGACGCAGACAGGAATAGCTGAGGGACATCACGTTGTCCACCTCCACGACCTTTGCCCACTCGGTGCCGTCCACCCGCATTTTGGTGCAAAAATCCTGGTGAGATCCCATGATGTTGGACATGATCTCCTGAAACTCCATGCCCACCATGAGGTGTCGAATGCGGTCGGCCATGTGCTCCAGCGGGGAAAGTCCGCCGACGGTGAACTGTGACGGCATGACCGGCGCAAACCTGGCATACCCCTGGCTGATCGCGACATCCTCGACCACATCCACGGTATGCAATAGATCGTTCCGGTAGGCGGGCAATTGCACAGCCACCTTCTGTCCGGCGGCCTTCACCGTGTAGCCATAGGATTGCAAGGCCGCCGTCACCTCACGCCCCCCCAATGCCTCACCAAGAGCCGTTTCAATGGCCTTGAGAGGAATCGACCGCGGCGATCCGAAATCAACCGGCGTGTGCCAGCGCCGTCCGAATGCGGTTTTCACTGGCGATTGAATCTCCACCGGGGTGATCACCGCCCCTCGATCGGCAAGGTTGGCGGCAAAAATATTCAGCGTCAGCGCGACCATCTGTAAATCGGTTCCCGTCACTTCGACGAACAATTCATGATCGCCGACCTGTACCTCGCCGATTTCCCGGCTGTTGATGATCGGCGGGAACGAGAGCACCTGTCCCTTCGCATCGCGCAACACGGGAAGCCGATCATGACCACTGAGGATCCCGCCATACTCTACGCCCTTCGGGTGAACCATGAGGATTTCGCGCAGGGTCATCACCGTTTCCATGCCCAACGGCGTGAACCGAACCTCGTCAGGCATTACTAGATCATACGACACGGGAAAGACGATGGGAGCCAACCGATACAAGCCAATAGAGACCGTCCGTCGTTTACGCCCAAAGATATCGGCCAGCTTTTCCTGCGTCTGGATGAGCTGGGTGAGCCCGGAAGCCGTCACCCGATATCCGACCGCCGTACACGCCGCCACATAGGGACGAATCCGATCCAACCCCGGCGCCACGACCAGTTTCCCCGCCGCGCGTTTCTGCTTTTTGAAGAAGGGATACGAAATCGACGCGCCCTGTTGCTTGATCCGGATCTGCCGGGCGATACCCTCGCAACACCACAAATCAGGACGGTTGCTGTCTTGGAGTTCGATCCGCAGTTCGCCCGTTTCGGCGTTGTGTCCTTTCAACTCCCCCTTCACCAACATGAGCGACTGCTCCAGCTGATCAAGGGAAATGCGCACCGGCGTGCCGTTCGGTCCTGCGATGAGGGCTTCGAGGTCGTCTCGTTGTACGGAGATGGTGGGCATGATGTCGTCCTAAAAACTTCCTCGCATCGTGCGAATGAATTCCAGGTCCGCCGAGAACAAGTCGCGAATATCGTGAATCCCCAGGGCCACCATCGCCATCCGATCCAACCCAAGCCCCCAGGCAATCACCGGCACCGACACACCCAACGGCGTCGTGACCTCGGGACGGAACAATCCCGCACCGCCAAGCTCCATCCAGCCGAGCTTCGGGTGACGCACATGCATTTCCACAGAGGGCTCCGTGAACGGGAAATAGGCGGGGAGAAATTTCACTTCCTTGGCCTGGGCCACTTCCCGCGCAAACAGGTTGAGCAAGCCTAACAGGGTGCGAAAGTTAATATCCGCCCCCAAGACGATCCCTTCCACCTGAAAAAAGTCCGTGGCGTGGGTGGCGTCGACCTGGTCGTAGCGAAAGCAGCGCGCAATGGAGAAATATTTCCCCGGCACGGAAGGATTCGCCGCCAGCCGACGCGCGGACACCGCGGTCCCCTGACTCCGCAGCACTAAACGCTTGGCGCGTTCCACATCGAACCGATACCCCCAGCCGGTGGAACCCGCCCCCGCGCCCTCCTCGTGAACCTGCGTCACATTCCTGAGATAGGGCTCGGCAATATCACGAGCATGCGTGGGGTTCTTCACAAAATACACATCGTGAATGTCGCGAGCCGGATGGAACTGCGGCATGAAGAGCGCATCCATATTCCAGAACTCGGTCTCCACGAGGGTTCCCCGCATTTCCTGAAACCCCATGCTGACCAGCTTGAGTTTCACCAGATCGAGAAACTCTCGATAGGGATGCCGTTTCCCTGCCGCAATGCGCGGAGCCCGCAAGCTGATGGTGTACTTCCGGAACCGCTTCGTCCGCCACGCCCCCTCCTTGAGAAGTTCCGGCGTCAACTGCGAGACTTCCTCCGCCACACCGTCGCGCGACAACCGCTCCGCGACATTTCGGCCGCCATCCGTCAACACGAACGACCGTGTCACCCGTTCGTCTACACGGAAGGGCTCGCGCGCATTCCCTCGCTTCACCGCATGCTGCTGGAGCACGGATCGGAGCGGCTCGGCGAACGTCTCTAGGTCTCGTTGCCCACTCCGTAATTCTTGCAGTACCGTCCGCATGGCTTCGGCCGTGGGACTGTTGCGGCCAGTGCTTTCGATGCAGCCGCCCTGCACGATGAGAATCGCCCCCTCTTTCTTGAGGGTCCCGACGGCCTTGCTCACATCGGAAGGCTCGAGTTGTTCCTGTGATTGAATATCCTGAATCGTCAGCCGCTTCCCGGTCTGCCCGGCCTCCCGAGCCGCCGAGAGCACACGTTCGATCGGTGCAGACTGATCGAAAAACGCCTCCCCCGTCGGAGTCAGCGAGGCAATGTGCGCCACGGTTTCAGCATGCACGGCAATCAGGGACTTGGCCAAGAGCCATTCCACCGCCATGCTCAACTGCGACGGCTCTAACCCGGTGGACGAGGTAAGCTGATCCAGTGTCGGCGGGGCACTCTGCGGCTGGGCTAACGCCAGCAACACTTTGCTTTCGAGGGGATGAAGGTTATCCATGAATAGGGGTGGGGTCTGGCGCTCTTCGCTCATCGGGCAGCGGCAGTCCTCGCTGTTCGAGCAGCGCATTCGTGCCCGGCCCGCAACGCGGTAATGGCGGCAGCATAATCATCACCGGAAAACACGGCGGATCCCGCCACCAGCACGTCCGCACCTGCCGCAAGAATCGCATCGGCATTATCCGGCTTCACGCCGCCATCGACCTCCAAGAGCGCATGGCTGTGAGTGCGATCGATCAATCCGCGAACCTCGGCAATCTTTTGAAGCGACGAGGGAATGAATTTTTGTCCGCCGAATCCCGGATTCACGGACATGATCAGGATGAGATCGGCATCACGCACAATTTCCGACAACATCACAGCCGGCGTGGCGGGGTTTACTGTGACGCCGGCCTTCACACCCCGCTCCTTGATCGACTGAACCGTCCGATGCAGATGAGGACAGGTCTCCACATGGACCGTGAGATAATCTGCTCCCGCCTCGGCAAATTCCGCGATGAACGCATCCGGATTTGTCATCATGAGATGGACATCCAGCGGCAGCGTCGTCACCTTCCGCAGCGCTTCGACGATGGGCGGCCCGACCGTGAGGTTGGGAACAAAGTGGCCGTCCATCACATCGATGTGCAGCCAGTCGGCGCCCGCCGCCTCCACTCGCGAGACCTCTTCGGCCAAACGGGCAAAATCAGCCGACAGAATAGACGGGGCAATACGTACGGTCCGGCCGGGAATCATTCGCTCCTCCGCACTCGAGCGGCAAAAAACGCATCCATCCTGTTCATGTTCGCCATCGTAGAGAGATCCCCTCGAGGGGTCACGAACGGCAGACCGGCTGGGGGCAACCAAGGCGCAACCGACTCACGCTGAAATTCGCGATGAGCCCGACAAAACTCGTCGATGATCGATTCGGTTTCTTCAGGCTCGATCGAGCATGCACTATAGACCAACACCCCACCGGGCCGCAAGAGACGACTCGTCTTCTCTAGCAAGTCCTGCTGCACCAATCGATGCTGTGCGATGCTCTCCGGGGTTTTGTACCACTTGCCGTCCGGATGGCGTCGCAACACCCCCAAGCCGCTGCAGGGCGCGTCGAGCAGAATGCGGTCAAACGGCACGGAGAGGGCTGACTCACGCGTTGCAACGGCCCACCGTCCTGCTCCCGATGCCGTCTCTGCCTGGATCAGGTCACGCATATCACCCATGAGCGGATTGACGATGTTCACCCCAAGGCGTCCGCAGTTTTCCATCACCAAACTGAGCCGTGCGGTGGCTCGATCAACGGCGACGATGGTCCCCCGATTTTCCATCAACGCCGCCACATGCGTCGTCTTTCCTCCCGGCGCCGCACAGGCATCGAGCATCCGCTGTCCCGGTTGTGCGTCCAGGAGCAACGGAATGAGTTGGCCCGCCTCATCTTCGACATAAAAATGTCCCGCCGCATATCCCGGAAGGTTTGCGACCGAAGTGGCGCGAGCCAGCTGAACGCCCACCTCACTGATCAACGTCGGGCCGGCGGCAACATTGGCCGCAGCCAGTTCGGCCAACAACGCGCCACGCGAGGTTCGGAGTCGGTTCACCCGAAGCGTCAGCGGCGGCATCTCAACCGTGGCACGGCACAAAGCCTCGGCCCGTTCGACGCCCCAATCACGACACCATCGCTCTACCAACCAGACCGGACAGGAATACCGGACGCTCAAGGCCGTCACCGGGTCCTGCGCCATATCCGGCCAGGCCGGTTCAGGTGATCGCAGTAGAGCCCTGAGCACGGCGTTCACGAACCCGCTCCAGTCTCGCCCGAGGCGACGGCACTGCTGCTTGATCAAACGCACGGATTCATTGACGGCAGCCGAATCCGGAACTCGATCGAGATACAGCAGTTGGTACGCCCCCAACCGCAGCACTGTCTGAACAAGGAGGGGCAATTTTGCGATCCGCCGATCCGACAAGAGGCCCAGTCGCCAGTCGAGCGTCGCCCGATAGCGCAGAACCCCGCGGACAAGCTCGACCATAAAGGCCCGGTCCCGCTGATCCAACGAGGCGGAAGCCGAAACCTGATCGAACAGATCATCGCTCAACAGCCCGGCTTTTTCGATCGCCACCAACGCCTTCATGGTGGCACGACGCCCAGCGGATGCGGCGTCAATCGGCTGTAGTGATTGCGGATCAGAAACCATGAGTAGAAAAATTGTTACGGTGGGCAGGTCGTCAGCGGCGCGTGAATGATGCGCGCATGATCATCCCGCCGGCGGCGGAGCGGCCTGCAAACTGAGGCCTTCAGCTAACCGATGGCCTACCAAATACTGGGCCATGGTCATCCGCCGACTGTTGGAAGGTTGAATGTCGATGATGTGAATGGTCCCGCCACCGGTCGCGACTTCAACCCGGTCTTTGGCAACTTTGGTCACGGTCCCGGGGCTCGCTCCGGTCGATTCGTCGCTGGCCTGGACACGCCACAGGGCCCAGCGCTCCCCGTTCACGAAGGTATAGGCACCCGGCCAAGGAGACAAGCCACGCACGCGATTGGCAATCTCCACGGCCGTCAACGTCCAATCGATCAATCCATCCTCCTTCTTGAGCAGGGGCGCCAAGGTTGCCTGCGCATCGTCCTGTCGTTCCGGAGTGAGCGTCCCTGCTTTGAGACGGCGCAAGGTCTCAACCAACAATCGTCCGCCCACCTCGGCTAGACGAACCGCCAGCGTCCCCGCCGTGTCGTCCGGACGAATTTCCACCGTTTCACGCAACAACATGTCGCCGGTGTCCATCCCCTCGGCCATGTACATGGTGGTGATACCGGTTTCCCGTTCCCCTCGCATGATGGCCCATTGAACAGGGCCCGCCCCGCGATACTTCGGCAGCAACGATCCATGCACGTTGATACAGCCATGCGGCGGGAGCGACAAAATTACCGGCGGTAAAATCCGGCCAAACGCCGTCACCGCAATCACGTCAGGAGCCCACTGGCGCAACGCATCCAAAAAGGCAGGGTCTTTCATCTTCAGGGGCTGCAACACGGGGATGCCTTCACGCCGGCAGACGATTTTCACTGGAGAGGGAATCACGTCCTGTCCGCGCCCCTTCGGCCGGTCCGGCTGGGTGACCACTCCCACCACTTCGTCGTCCGACTTCAGCAACGCCTCCAACGATGGCACGGCAAAGTCCGGTGTTCCCATAAACACGATACGCATGCCCACGCTTTATCATTCTCCCCTCGCGAATGCAATTCTCGCGGCAGCTTCCTTGACTCTCGTTTCACCTGCCTGTTACTATCCGGTCGCGGGGTGGAGCAGCCTGGTAGCTCGTTGGGCTCATAACCCAAAGGTCGTCGGTTCAAATCCGGCCCCCGCAACCAACGCCTCTTACCCCGAACATCCAAACAGCAGCCGACCACCTGGTCGGCTTTTTCATTTCTTCGTCTTGTAACGGCTCCGGCTGAATACGGACGCCTACGCAAGAACGCTATTTACTCAATATGGGCCGGGTGCTGCGAAGCTCCGCGGATGTAGACTGCGATGCCAGTTGCAACGGCCTGTGATGCATGGCAAGCAGCACCGCCTTTCCAGGACTGACTTGATAATCTCCGCGGAAATTCCTGTAGTAGATCATCACCTTCCGAACGTAGTCACGGGTTTCCTGATAAGGCGGGATGGCACGATAACGCTCGACTCGTCGTTCTCCCGCATTATACGCGGCCACCGCCAACCGTAGGTTGCCGTTGAAGCGATCCAGCAAATAGCGCAGGTGCCGCGCGCCACCGCGGATATTGTCACCGGTGTCGTATAAGTTGCGCACACCGTGCCGAATCGCCGTTTCGGGAATCAATTGCATCAGCCCCACCGCCCCCGCTCTCGAAATGACCGTCGGGTTGAAATCCGACTCGGCCTTGATCACAGCCAGGAGCAGGGCCGGATGGAGACGGAACTGCCAGGCGTACCGCTCCACGGCCTCTTCCACTTCCTCCACCGACACCCGATGCGTCAATCGACGCGCGTGGGAATCAGTGGAGCGAAACCGCTCCTCAGTCGGGACATTCGTCAGTTCAAACAGGCCGTTCGCCCCCACATATCCATAGATCTCGCTTTCGGCGGACGCCGACTCTCCGACGACCAGCGCACTCGCAATCACCAGTGGAATCACCCAGGCGACAGATGTCCGCTCCCCGGCCTCGCTCTGCTCCATGATTGTGGGACCCAGCTCCTTCGTGACACATCCTGCGTGGGGCATACACCCTCCCATTGTTCCCGCAGCAGACGGTGCAGGCACTCCGGCACGTCGCGAACTAGCCTGACTCCCGCAGATTTCGTGCCACTCGCTTCTCGCGCACAAAAGCGCCCGCCCCCAATCTCTTCATGTGTTTAGCGCCCGCCCCGATGGACAACTCTTGGACAAACAGTCGAGCGAGGAGAACTGTTTTGGTCATGGCCTGGCCATATTTGGGCCGTTCGCTCATTCCTCGTCCTGACAGTATCGCCGACACGCTCGGCATGGTCGTTGCGGACAGGGCGTCTCCTGCGCCGATCTGAATGGAATCAGCCGGCAGGAAAGCCCCCACGCAGAAACAGGCTCTTGTTTGAAGGTTGAAATCGTCGTGTTAGAATCGCCCCAGCGCAGGGATCACCCCTACGGAATGTGCAGCCGACATACCGATTTGTCAGCAGGATAGACTCCGCCCACGATGACGACTCTCCTCTCCAGGATTTTCACCCACTGTGTCGCAGCCCCCCCCTTACACCGTTGGACCGCCACAACTGCCTTTGTCCAGGGCATGGACACAACCTCATGATCAAGCTGCTGCTCGTCGAAGACAACGCCGTGGACGCCCAACTCACGCAGGACCTCCTCGCCGAGTGGTCCCTCAATCAGTTCGAGATCACCCATGCCTCCACGTTGTCGGACGGACTCGTCAAACTCAGCCGCGGCCGGTTCGACGCCGTGCTGCTCGACCTCTCGCTCCCCGACACCCATGGCCTCAGCACGGTCACTCAGGTGTTGGCAACCAGCCCCGACGTGCCGGTCGTGGTCTTAAGCGGACATGATGACCACCCGCTTGCGTTGCAAGCGCTCCAACACGGCGCGCAGGACTATCTGGTGAAAGGAGACGGCGGAACCGAGTTTCTTGCGCGCTCGATTCTGTATGCGATCGAGCGCAAGAAAGCACAGGAGCGGCTGACCTATCTGGCGCAGCACGACCAACTTACCGGACTGATCAACCGCCCCCTCTTTCGTGACCGCCTCGTCCATGCGATGGCGCGCAGCAAGCGGAAGGATCAGCCCCTGGCCGTCATGCTGCTCGACCTCGATCGCTTCAAAGCCGTCAACGACACCCTCGGGCACGATGTCGGCGATCAGCTGCTAAAGGAAGTCTCCACGCGTTTGCTGGACTCCGTGCGTGAAGTCGATACCGTCGCACGCATGGGCGGCGATGAATTCACGGCGATCCTGGAAGGCATTTCAGGCGAAGACGATGTCTTGGTTGTCGCAAAGCGGATCGTGGAGTCGATCGGCTCTCCGTTTCAGATCGGGCCGCATTCTCTCTCCATCGGCGTGAGCATCGGCATCACACTCTACCCGTCCGATGATGACAATATCGACGAACTGCTCAGGCATGCGGACAAAGCCATGTATGCCGCAAAACAGCAAGGTGGAGGGCGGTTTCATTTTCACGCACCAGCCGGGCGCTCAGCATCGAGCGAGCCTGCGTCGCGGCCCTAACCGCAAGCCCCGCGTTCCTACCGTCCGATATCGGCAAGCGGCTGCTCCGTCACAACCAGCGAACCTCGGGGATTGGGCAGGAACACATTCGCGCTCACCAGCTCTTCGTGCGACGGCGTCGGATGCGTATCCGGTGTCATCACAAGTCCCCAGTGCTGATTGTCGCGACAGGTATTACCCAACAACAGTGCCTCTGCGTGGTGGAAGAGCAGGATGCCGCTGAGCATGTTGGCGTGGCACACATTGCGCACACATTCCGGATGGCTACCGGGATCTCGCACGGCTAGTCCAAAATGATGGTTGCCGAAACACTGGTTGTCGGCCACGCGCGGCTGGGCGCCCGCAAATACAAAAATGCCGGACTCCCGGTTGTAACAGATCTCGTTGTCGACAAAGGTGGTGCGGGCCTCCGGACCATAGATGACGACTCCCGACAACACGCCTTCCGTGGCCCGGCATTGCGTGACGGTACAGACCGAATCCAGCAGATTCATCGCTGAATGCTGATCGCTTCCTACGTACCGGAAGGTGACCCCCGTAATGAGGCCACTGGGCACTCGTTGCAAATACAACGGTCCCCCACGGCGGCTGTAAATCTGCACATGATCTCGGCCGGCCCCAATGATCCGCACAGGCCGATCAGCCACGAACACCTTATCTTCGTACGCACCGGGACGGATAAATATCTGATCATTCTCCCCGGCATCCTTCAACGCCGCGCTCGGCAGGAGGTACGCGTGGGGATCGCGGGCATCGACGATCAGCGTCTTGCCCCCTTTAGGATTGGGCGGCGGTTCATGCAGCGGTTCGTTCCCTGCTCCAGGGG
>WBZL01001069.1_pt2 | contig 27653 bp, 20 predicted proteins | sample 5204291 | NCBI WGS metagenome assembly WBZL01 (sample SAMN12344345, study PRJNA552823) | activated sludge metagenome | biome: Activated sludge suspended growth; feature: Nitrification reactor; material: Wastewater; isolation source: activated sludge from nitrification reactor of wastewater...
ATAGGGCGAAGACTTCGTCGTCAGGAGGCCGGATTTAAGTCGTAAGTCATACGGTGTATTGGCTCTTTCCCGTAAGGAAATCCTTCCTTCATGACAAAACAGCCGTGCGGGCTGTCATGCCCGGCACACCAGATATGGCGATCCTAACGGACCGCTGTACTGGGCAGCTCAATCAGGAGTAAAGACATCGGTATTGCGAATGCAAATCGAAGAAGTCCATTTTTATTACGCGAAAGCTCCGTTACCACTTACGACTTACCACTTACGACTTATGACTTACGACTTATGACTTACGACTTACTGTCCAAAAACATACTGCAAAATATTGGCGCCCATGCGCAGGGCCGCCTGCCGCAACTCTTCGGGGTCCTTGTGCACTTCGGGGTCTTCCCAGCCGTCGCCCAGGTCGGATTCGAAGGTGTAGAGGCAAACCAGCCGGTCTTCCACAAAGATCCCGAAGCCTTGGGGCGGCAATCCGTCGTGTTCGTGGATCTTGGGCAGGCCGTTCTTGAAGTCGAATCGCTGGTGGAAGATCGGGTGCTGAAACGGGAGCTCAACGAATTCCTTGTCGGGGAATACCTTTTTCATGGCCACCCGGATGTAAGGGTCGATGCCGTAATTGTCGTCGACGTGCAGGAAGCCGCCGGCCAGCAGGTAATTGCGCAGGTTTTCCGCATCGGCGTCCGAAAAGAGGACGTTGCCGTGGCCGGTCATATGCACGAACGGATAATTGAACAGTTCCGCGCTGCCGACTTCCACTACCGCATTGTCGGGGTCGATGTTGGTACCCAGGTTCTCATTGGCGAATTTGGCCAGGTTCGGCAGCGAAGTGGGGTTGGCGTACCAGTCGCCGGCTGCGTACTTCAGCAAGGCCAGCTTGAGGGTAGGGGCCGGTGCGGGTGCGGGCCCCGGATTGAAGGCCGAAAGCCCAAGCACCAGAACGGATAAAAGAAGGAAGCGGCTCATAATGCGATTTTTTCCTGTTGAATTAAATTGATCAGGCTTACGGTGTGGACGGCAACCATGCCGGCGGTCTCCGTCCGCAGACGGGTAGGGCCTAGGCTTACAGGGGTGAAGCCGTTTTCCAGCGCCAGCGCAATCTCCGCCGGGTGGAAATCGCCTTCGGGGCCTATCAGGATACAAACGCTGCCACCGGGCCGGCAGTTGCCGGGGAGGTGGTTTTTTTGTTCGTCGTCCACATACGCGATAAAGCGTTGTTCGGCCCGGCATGCCCGGATGAATTCGGGCAAAGGCGTCAGGGGGTTGAGTTTGGGCAGGGTCGCCTGGACAGACTGCTTCATGGCCGAAACCAGGATCTTTTCCAACCGGTCGGCCCGGATCTTGTCGCGCTCCGACCGGCGGCACAGCAAGGGTGTGATCTCGGCTACGCCGATCTCCGTAATCTTCTCCAGCATCCACTCGAAACGCTCGGCCTGCTTGGTGGGCGCAACCGCCAGGTGGAGGTGGAAAGGCCGGGGCGGCGTTGTACGGCTCGACCGGATGGCGACCCGGCAGGATCTTTTATCCGCCGATTCCAGGACCCCCTCGTAGAAGGTTCCTTTTCCATCCACTAAACTAATGGCGTCGCCCGCGCGTTTACGGAGAACCTGAATGCAGTGCCGGGCCTCTTCTTCGGGGAGGTCGATCGCGTGATTGCCGTCGATATCGGGTACAAAAAACAATTGCATGGCGGCCCAAAAATAGGTATTAATGAGAAATCCTTTACCTTTGCCCGCCGGAATACAACATTGGCATCAAAAAAGCTGTTTCTGTTTAATAAATTGACGATATGGAATATGTAGTAATGGTAGGGCAATTGATGTTGAGCCTTTCCATTCTGATCGTGCTGCATGAGATGGGGCATTTTCTCCCGGCCCGCTGGTTCAAAACCCGGGTGGAGAAATTCTACCTCTTCTTCGACCCCGGTTTTGCCCTGTTCAAGAAAAAAGTCGGTGAAACCGAATACGGCATCGGCTGGCTCCCGCTCGGCGGATACGTCAAGATCAGCGGCATGGTCGACGAGAGTTTCGATACCGAACAGCTGAAAGAAGAACCCCAACCCTGGGAATTCCGGTCAAAACCGGCCTGGCAGCGCCTCATCATCATGCTCGGCGGCGTAACGGTCAACTTTCTGCTGGGCTTCCTCCTCTACGGCATGTACCTCTGGATCTGGGGCGAAGAATACCTGCCCGCCGAAAACGTCACTTACGGCATTTACGCCGATTCGCTGGGCATGGATATGGGCCTCAAAGACGGCGACAAGATCCTGACCATCGGCGACAAACCCTTTGACAAATTCAGCGACCGCGAGGTGATCCGCGAAGTGGTCATCAACGGCGCTAAGAATATTGAGGTCGAACGCGACGGACAAAAGGTTTCCCTCCCGGTAGACGAGAAATTCGTCGATATCCTCTCCCGGAGCAAAAACAAGGATAAAGCCTTGTTCGGGCCCAGGTTCCCGTTCTTCGTGAAGGAAGTAGCGGACGGCCTACCCGCAGCAAAAGCGGGAATGAAACCGGGCGACCAGGTCATTTCCCTGGCCGGCGAACCTACCGGCGGATATTACCACGCCTTCCAGCGGCTGGCATTCAAAAACAAAGGCCGGACGGTGGACATGGGCGTTCTCCGCGGCGGCGATACCCTGAACATGTCCATCGCCCTGACCGAAGATGGAAAAATAGGCGTGCAGGCTCAGCCGATCACCGATTTTTATAAGACCAGAACCATGACCTACTCTTTTGCACAGGCCCTGCCGGCCGGTTTTGCAGAAGGATGGGGCTTCCTGGGCGATCAGCTGAAGGCCTTCAAAAAAATGTTCCAGGGCAAGATCAAGGCTTCCGAAAGCCTGGGCGGTTTTGCTACCATCGGCTCCCTGTTCGGCACGGAATGGGAATGGAGCCATTTCTGGCGAATGACGGCTATCCTGTCGCTCATCCTGGCCTTCATGAACCTGCTGCCGATCCCGGCCCTCGACGGCGGCCACGTGATGTTCCTGCTTTACGAAGTGGTCACCGGCCGCAAGCTCAGCGACAAGTTCATGGAAACCGCAACCATGGTGGGCTTCATCATTGTCATCGGTCTGGTATTGTACGCCAACGGGTTAGACTTCTTCAGGTGGTTCAATAAATAATATCCTGAAAAAAATGATGCGGCGCACTTGCGCAATATCAATTTATATTTTACTTTTGCATCCGCAATTTTAAACAGGCGCTAACGGGCGCTGAAAGTTTTGAAAAATTAATAAGCATTTTGATATAAATGCCGAAGTGGCGGAATTGGTAGACGCGCTGGACTCAAAATCCAGTGATGGTCCCGCCGCGGCGGGATGCGGGTTCGATTCCCGCCTTCGGTACCAAAGGGTACCGGATCAGTGAAAAATTAATAAGCATTTTGATATAAATGCCGAAGTGGCGGAATTGGTAGACGCGCTGGACTCAAAATCCAGTGATGGCAACATCGTGCGGGTTCGATTCCCGCCTTCGGTACCAGTAAAATCAAGTACTCGGTTCTTCAGATAAGAATAAGCCGAAGTGGCGGAATTGGTAGACGCGCACGTTTCAGGGGCGTGTGTCTTCGGGCGTATGGGTTCGAGTCCCATCTTCGGCACCACACAAAGGATCCGGTCTCAAAAGGGCCGGATTTTTTGTTTTACAGCTGCATTCTTGATCACTCCGCCATCAATCGCGGCAAACCAGTATGGGGATATGCATGTCGTGCTTGATGAGCCGGATCGCCACACTCCCGACCAGCAATGTGGTCATCGCGCCTTTGCCTTCGGAGCCGATGACGATCAGGTCCTTTTTATGTTGCAGGGCATAGGCATAGATCGACTCGGCGATGCCTTTGCCATGGCTGAAGGTAATGGCGCAGCTTACTTCACCGGCCTCAAGTTTTTTCAGTCCTTCCGCAAATTTTTTCCAATCCTTTTCCGCTTCTTTCCGGAGGGCTGCCTGGGTATTCTCTAAAGGAATATAGGGAAAGTAGTGGGTTGGAATGCTGAAAACGTGCTGGCAACTCAGCCGGGTATTGAACTGCTGCTGCAGGTAAATGCCGCGCATCAAAGCATCCCGGGAGGCCTTGGAAAAGTCGATCGGTACCAGGATGTCGGAGATCATATGGGGAGCCTTGTCCGGTAACAGCAACAGGTATGAGGTGAAGCCGGCAGTCCGCAACAGTTTTTCCGGAATAATCCCGGAACCTTTGAAGTTGACCTTTTTTCCGGTAATGGTAAGGTCAATGTTGCTGTCATCCGCTATTTCCGCCAGGGTGTTGGCGGTGGAACCGGTTTGTTTCACAATTACCTCAAAGGCCGGCCCGCCGGCAAGGTCGGTAAAGTCCTGCTCCACTTTTTCGCGAATGATTTCAGAAACCAGTTCATCCAGTGGCCGGTCGATGGAGCGGATCAATTCCTCCGGTTCTTCCGGGAATTCGAAAGGGATGTTGTGTACGAAAATCAATCGTTCTATTCTGGCAAACGACCGGCAAAGATAGGCCGCATACCGGATCAGCAGCGCATCCATATCGGTAAGGTCAAGACACACCATGACATTCTTGACGGTACGCATATCAGGAAATTTTTTCTTTGTTCTTGTTGATAAGGTCGGTCAGTACTTTTCGGTAGGCTTCCTTTTCCTGGAATTGTTCTTTGCGCTGCATTTCTTTGTATTCTTCCCGCAGGCCCAGGATCAGGCTGTAACAGAGTATAAGCAGTACAATGGTGAACGGCAGCCCTGAAGACAGGGCAGCGGTCTGCAAGGCCTGCAGCCCCCCTCCGATGAGCAGGGTGGCGGCTACTACTCCTTCGAGTAAGGCCCAGAAAATGCGTTGCCCCACCGGCGCATCGAGTTTGCCCCCGGAGGTGATGCTATCGATGACCAGGGAGCCGGAGTCTGAGGAAGTGACAAAGAAACTGGTGACCAGGACGATCCCGATCACGGAGGTAGCTGATGCGAAAGGAAACTGTTCCAGCATCACAAAGAGCGCAGTGGCAATGTTGTCATTGACGGCTCCGACGATATCACCGATGCCGTTCAGTTCAAGATAGAGGGCAGATCCACCGAAAACAGAGAACCACAGAAAGGTGAGCAATGTGGGCACCAGCAAGACGCCCAGAATAAACTCCCGGATGGTGCGCCCCCTGGAAATGCGGGCGATAAAGATGCCGACAAATGGCGACCAGGATATCCACCATGCCCAGTAGACGATGGTCCAGCTGTTTTGCCACCGGGTCTGCGTGTAGGTTTCTGTCCAGGTGCCTACCGCAAGCAGCGATTGCAGGTAAGCTCCGGTGTTCTGGATAAACCCGTCGAGCAGGGTGATGGTGGGGCCTAGAATCAGAACAAGCACCAAAAAGAGCAGTCCAAGCCGCATATTCAGTTCACTCAGAAGCCGCACGCCGCTGTGCAGCCCGGATACCACGGAAGCGGTGGCCGCCAGGGTAATGATGCCGATCAGAAATACCTGCATCCACACGGTATCGGGGAAACCAAAGAGGTGGTTGAGCCCTGCCGACACCTGTTTAACGCCGAACCCCAGTGAGGTAGCCAGCCCAAACAGGGTGGCCACCACGGCGACCACATCGATGATATCGCCGAAACGCCCATGGATGCGGTCCCCCAACAAAGGGTAAAAAACGGAGCGTATGGTAAGCGGCAGTTTTTTATTGAACGCAAAAAAAGCCAGCGCCAGGCCCACCATGGCATAGATTGCCCAGGCGTGCAAACCCCAGTGGAGGAAGGTGTATTTCATGGCGTTGCGGGCCTGCTCCGCCTCATTTGCCGCCTCAAGCGGCGGATTCGAAAAATGGAATATCGGTTCCGCTACGCTGAAAAAGAGGAGCCCGATCCCCATACCCGCTGAGAATAGCATGGCAAACCAGGCAAAATTGCTGAATTCGGGTTTGGCAAGAGGACCACCCAGCCGGATAGTGCTGTACTTGCTGAAAGCCAGGTAAAGCGCAATGGCCAGCAGTACATTGACCGCCATCACGAAAAACCACCCCGCATTATCCGCCATGCCGCTTTGAATTGAATCAAAGATCTGCTCCATCGGCTTACCGATCACCAGTGTGAGGACTATGAACAATAATATGATGATCGCCGAGGGATAAAAAACCGGGGCATGGATATCAAAATACTTCCTTGTTCGTTTGTCCATTAAGCTTGTTTTTGGTGTCGGTTAAAACGGTCTGGTTTCCTGGCCCGGATCGATCAGCCAGGCCTGGAGCGAAACTATTGCATCAGCCACATTCGCGCATTCTGATCATTGCCGCCCAGCCGGCTGGTCGCCGCTTTGTAGTTGGCGTTGTTCAGGCTTTGTTCCTCCCCCGGGTACAGGAACCGAAGCGGGAGCCGGTCATCGTTCAGATTCTGGCAGGATGGTCCGAGGAAGGGAATGCCGTCCCAACTCAAACCGCTTTCAAAATACCATCTGCGCACTTCGAAATAAGGTTCCAGGCCATGGAAGAACAAAGCCAGCCATTTTTGCTCCCAGACATCAGTCATGGTTGTGTAAGCTACTCCCGAGTTGTTGTAAAAATCCTCGAAATCCGACCAGCCGAAAGGCGCCAGGTCCACCTGATGGTAGCTCATCGAGGCAGCGATGCCGTTTTTGTAGTGTGGTTCCACTCCGTCGGTGATCCAGCCCTTGGCGGCGGCTTCAGCCAGAAGAAATTCCACTTCGGCATAGGTCATTATAACGCCTTCTGCCGTGGGCAGCCCCAGGTCGCGCACCTGGATGAGGTTCGGATCGTTCCAATACTGGACGCCCAACCGGGAACCGCTCTTGGGACATTCACCCGTGTTGGCCCCGTTGACGGCGCCGGAGAAAGCCGTGATGTCGCTGTAATCGTCGTTATTCGGGCGGGCGTAACGCATCAGGCGCGGGTCTTTATATCCCGACAACGCGTTGTAAGCAGTCCTGCTCAACGCAACGGCTTCAAAGTCGCCCGTTTTTAATGGGATCAGCGGATATTGATTCGGGAATCCTTCCAGATAGGTCAGCGTGGCGTTATCCTCATTGCCGGTCATGATATCTCCTGCGCTTACAATTTCCGAAAACCGGATGCCGGCGTCATCTATCTGATTATTGGCGGTCATGAGGAGGCGCAACCTCAAAGAGTTGGCCAGTTTTTTCCATTTGGCGGCAGCTCCGTTATAGATGATATCGCCGGAAATAGCGCCCGTACCGTCGAGCAGGTTGGCGGCTGTTTCCAGTTCCTGCAGCAGGTCTGTGTAAATGGCCTGTTGACCATCGTAAGCCGGTGTGAAGTTATTGCCGGCGCCGCTGATGGCTTCAAAATAGGGAATGTCCCCATAGGCATTGGTCAGGGTAGAAAAAACGTAGGCTTTCCAAACCTTGGCCAGCCCTTCCAATCGCTGGTTGCCTGTTTTTACAGCAATATCCTCCACGGCATATATGTCGGTAAGGCTCTCATACAAGCCTTCCCAGACGGTGGGGAAGGGATTCCAGCTGTAAGTGTCCACTTCCGTCCGCAGGGTTTTGGCGGTCAGCTGCGCGGCGTTGTTGGCCAGCAGGAAGGACTCTGTCACCATGGTGTTCATGGTGCTTCTCAGGGCAGAGGTGAGCAGTACATCCGGAGAAACCTCCGTCGGTTCGTTCGGGTTTTGATTGAAGTCTTCAAACTGGTCGCAGGCCGGCAAGACCGTAAGCGCCAGCAACATAGCTGAAAAAATGAGCTTTATATTCGGATTCATGGTTATTTCTTTTGGAATGAAGTGATGGAGAACAAATGAACAGGCCGGGCCTAGAAGCCGAGGTTGACGGAAAAACCGATGCTTCGGGTAGAAGGCAGCTGCGTACTTTCAAACCCGTTGACGAACAGGCCGTTCCGGATCGAGTAGGTTTCCGGGTCGATGGTGGGCACGTCTGTGAACAGCAACAGGTTGCGCCCGACCAGAGAAAATCTGAGGGAAGCAATGCCCAGATTGGCCAGGATGCCGGCCGGTAGGGAATAGCCCAGACTGAATTCCCGCAGCTTGACGTAGGTCGCGTCATAGGTGGCCGCTTCGATGTTATCCCGGTTAAAGCCGTGGCCGTAGTAATTGTAGAAATAGCCCGTATAACCGGCGCCACCGGCGGGTACAACAATGTCGTTCTCCGACAATTCGTTTTCGGTGATGATACCGTCCTCATTGTTGTCCTCCCATTTCCAGCCCGGACCGACCACGCCGCCTTCCTGCTCGAGGGTATACTGCGGTTCGCCGCCCGAATCATAAGCAACGGAATAGGCCGTGCGGCCGTCAAGGGTTGAAAGGTCAAGATAGGGGTCATCGTTATTTGTGATGGCGCCTCCTGTATTGTAGAGCGCATGCGAGCGGGAGTAAATCCTTCCGCCGATCTGTCCGTCGAAAAGAAATCCCAGGCTGAAATTGCCGAGCGTAAAGCTGTTGTAAATGCCCAGTCGCAGATCGGGTTGAAAGGAGCCGGCCGATACTTTTTCCTGGGTATGCAGCGGCAGGCCGTCCACATGGATAATGCGCCCGTCCGGTCCTCTTTCAAACCCGAGGCCGTAAAGCTGGCCGAGGAGCTTTCCTTCCTCGGCGACGTATTCCAGGTCGGCGCCGCCTTCGTCGCCGGGGAAAACGTCAGCAACGATGGAATACCGGCCGCTTTCAATGACAGCCGGCAGCCGCTCCACAACAGCGCGGTTATGCCCCAGGTTTAGGGCGATGTCCCAGCTGAAGTTGTCATGCAGGACGGGGGTGCCGCTGAGCATGAGCTCGATGCCTTTATTCCGGATCTCACCCCCGTTGGTGAGGTTGAAATCGTAACCGCTGGCGGTTGCTACCGGCAGGAAAATGACCTGATCGAAACTCAGCATGTCGTAATAGGTGGCGTCGAGGTGCAACCGGTTGTTGTACATTCTGAAATCAACCCCAAACTCCCAGGCCTGCGTTCTTTCGTTTCTCAGGTTGGGGTCGGCAATGGTATTGTTGGTGGTGAAAACGGAGTTGGAACCGAAAGCGGGTTGCGGGGTGAAGGTGGTGCCGAAAGCATAGGGCGGAGCGCCGTTGCCTACTTCAGCATAGGCCGCTTTCAGCTTCAGCAGCGAGATCGCTGAATTGGCAGGCAGCTGCATGATCTCCGACAGGATGGCGCTCAGCGATACGGAGGGGTAACCAAAACTGAACTCGGATTTGTCCAAACCGGCCACCGGATTAACCAGGGTGCTGTTCCAGTCCCGGCGGTAGGTCGCGTCCAGGTACAGGAAGTTGCGGAAAGAAAAGGAGGCCATGCCGAAAAGGCTGTTGATCCCGGTTTGTGTCTTTTGTGACTCGACCAGGACGCCGGAACGGGCGTTGGCCAGGGTATAAATGCTTTCGTCCGTACCGAAAAACTTGAGCTCGGGGTTGTTGGCTACCAAATAGTTGGCATGCTGCCGCATGAGGTTCCCGCCGATCTTCACATCAAAAGTAAAAGGCTTGTCAAGGTCCGAAGCATAACCAAGCAGAAGCTCTGCATTGGTTTCATGGAAGGAGATCTCGTCTTCGCGGTAACTGCCCTGCAAAACGGCTTTGGTGGAAGGGGCCCTTTTAAACTGGCGGCCTTCATTGACCACATCGGCGCCGTAACGGAGCCTTGCACTGAAGTGGTTGGTGATATCGTAGTCCAGCTGAAAATTGCCGATCAGGCGGTTGCTTTGAAAGGAATTGGTGTTTTCGTTGACGATAAACCAGGGATTGTTGACCCACAGGTCTTCCACATAACGTTGCTGTACGCCTTCCTTGCCCGGTTCCCAGTAATCCTTCAGGTCGTTTATTTCCACCTGCCGGGGAAACCACAACCAGCCGTACATAATGGAGGAAGACTCGTCGTAGCCTGAGTTGGGTACGTTGCCGGAGCTGGAACTGACGTACATTGCGTTCATGCGGGCTTTCAGCCGGTCATCGAACAATTCCTTGCCGATGCTGCCGTAGAAGGTATTCCGCTGCAGGTCGGTGTTCGGTACAATGCCCCGCTTGCTGAGGTTGGTATAGGAAATCCGGGTGTCGCTGTCATCCGTACTGTTGGTGACGGCGATGTTATTGATGCCAGTGATCCCGGTGCGGAAAAAGTTTCGGATATTATCCGGAGCCGGGGTGAATGGCACGGGCTTGCCATCGGAATTGAACTGTTTGATGGGTTGTCCGTTCATCCGGGGGCCCCAGTTTTCACCGTATGCCTCATAGTATTCGTTTTCCCCGATGTAGTTGGTACCGTCCTTGTAGCTGTACTTACCACCCCCGCCGAAGCCGTATTGGTTTTGATAATCAGGGAGTTTTAGCACGTCTTCAAAGGATGTGGTGGAATTGAATTGTACTCCCCAGCCCGGAGATTCCCGGCCGGTCTTGGTCTGAATGAGGATCACCCCGTCGGCAGCTCTTGATCCGTACAGGGCCGAAGCAGCCGGTCCTTTCAGGATATTGATCGATGCGATATCATCGGGATTGACGATTTGCGCAGCATTCCCGAAGTCGATGGTTGTGGAACCGTTTATCCCATCGTCAAAACTGAACAGCTCATTGGTGACCGGCATGCCGTTGACCACGAATAAGGGCTGATTGTTGCCCAATAAAGAGGCTGTTCCCCGGATGTTGATGTTTGCAGAAGCGGTCGGACCGGCGGAGCTGCCCGTTATGTATACGCCCGAGACTTTTCCCGACAAGGCATTGGTGAGGTTGACCGGCTTGACCGTAGCGATATCGCTTGCGCCTAATTTCTGGACGGAGTAGCCCAGCGCTTTTTCATCCCGTTCGACGCCCAGGGCGGTAACGACTACCTCGGAAAGCTCGATGGATTCCTTCAGAATAACCTCGATTGTTGATTTATTTTTTATGGAGACCGATTGTCTCGCATATCCGACGTAGGATATGATCAGCGTTTCTGCCTTCCGGGCCGCCTCCAGTTGGAAATTCCCATCAAAATCGGTGGTTGTTCCCCGGCCGGATCCTTTTATCAGGACATTTGCTCCGATCAGCGGCTCTCCGGATTCATCAGATACTGTACCCGTAATGGTTCGGGTTTGTCCTATGGAGAGGGTTGAAAAGCAGGAAAGCATCAAAAAAATTACTAAAAACTTGAAGGTTGGATTGAAAAATTTGCCATAAGTGAGTGAGTGAATCGGTTCAATCATATTATTAAATTTTTTATATGAATATTTGCAAGGTACCTATAAAATGCCTTTTATAGAAATTATCGCGGAATAAACAGGAAGGTTTTCTCAGGGATCCGTGCCGGTTTGGCGGCAATTTGCCGGGTTTGGATCGGCGGAAAAAAGCTGAAAAGGAGGGCTGTTTTTGGTTCACCGGAGGCCGGTAACTCAACTGGCAATAAAGGTGTTCAGCCGGTTTCTGACCAGGTCATCATGGTAAATATAATCGGACCGCTGTCTCCGGTCAATTCCGGAAAATGCGCCTAAAAAATCCTTTTGATGCGGTGTGATCCCTAAAACGGGAGTTCTGCCTGTTTTAACAGCGGTGATAGCTTCACCGACCTACAGTTTGACGAACTTCAAAGTCCTTCCCTTATTGATCCTTCCGGTCCTGATGAAGTAGATGCCGCTTGAAAGCATGGAAATGTCAATTTGCGGTCGACGGCCGTCCAACCTCCCGCGGATAACCGCTTTCCCGGTGGCGTCCATGATCTGGTACGGTTGCCCGGCCAGTTCGGCACTTCCTTCAAGCCGGATAAATTCACCGGCCGGATTGGGGAAGATCATTATTTGTTCCCGGCTGCCGGACAGCTCATTCGTCGAAGTGATCATCAATTGGAAATCCCAGACCCCGCGGGCATAAGTGGCAAACCGGGCCGTCTGTATGGCCGGCAGGTATTCCACATCCATGTATTGTACCAGCGGGCCATCCGTGCCGGAAATATCCGACCAGGCGGATTCGCTCAATTCGCAGGCAAAAGGGCCGACACTGGTCGCGGCAAATAGAATGGATTCATCTTCATTGGTCGCAAAGGCTTCAACCCTGCACGAAGGCAGCCCGCTATCGTAGGCGGAAAAGGATTGGCCGTTATTGGCGGAATGGAATACCGGGCTGTTGGAATAGCCGCTGCCCCCGACCCAGACCTCTCCCAGGTTGCTGTTCGACGGGTGGATAACCCTCGGGTACATGCTGGCGGACAGCAAGGTTTTCTGCCAGCTTACGCCGCCGTCGGTGGAACGGCAGAAATAACCGTTTTCGGTGGCCGCGTAGAAATAGTCGGGATCCAGCGGGGAAATGGCAAGGGCGCTGATCTTGGCGCCGACCCCGGCTTCGAAGTTGTAGCTGTATTGCGTCGGCGTGGCTGGGCCGCCCGGGTTGGCCTGGAGCTTGATAAGGTAATTTCCGGCATTGTTATCCAAAAAACCGGCAGTATAACACCGGTCGGGAAATTGGCTCGGGATCCAGACCGGGGCTTCCCAATAAGGAATGCCGCCGTTGAAATCATAAGGCGACCAGGTGGATACGACCTGGTTGGATCCGGACATATAATTGCAGCCGTCGCCCAGCCACCAAAGCCAGAAGGTAGCGCCGCCGTCACCCGATGCCACATTGGTCACATCGCCGCCCCATTGAAAGGTGAAATCCGTGACCCCGTTCTGACTGTTGCCGAGGTTGGTATGCGCATACCCGTTGTCCTGCGTACCGATGAACATTTCTCCGGGATTGGATTGCCTGGAGATCATCTTGTAGAGCTGCGTGCAGTTCAATCCCGGAATGCTGATGGAATTGAAGTGCCCGTTCTCATCCAGGCGATAGATGCCGCCGTCGGTTCCGACGTAGATTTCTTCCTGGTTGGTATGCGGGTTGAAGGCGCTCAGGGTTTTGGGCACATCGCCGTGATAAAGCGCATAGGAACCGGTGGGGTCGAGGTCCATGGTGGTCCAGGAGGCGCCGCCGTCGGTACTTTTTGAGGTCAGCAGGGCGCCGAAGTAAAGCGTGTCCGCTGAAAGCTGCGAACAGGTAAAGGAGTTGGGCCCGAACGGCAATGCCAGCCACCAGTCGGTCAGTTCTCCCTTGTACGACCAGCTTTGGTCCGCGCTGTTCCAACCATAAAATTTTCCGATGCCGTTGACGGCTATAAAGGCGGTCAACTTGGTGACACCGTCCTTGGTCAACCCCGTCAACAGCCCTTGTTCTACAGCCAGATTGCTCACCAGGCTGTTAAAGGTCCGCTGGCCGGTTGCCTTGTTTACCAGAAACAGGCTGTCTTCCAGCATGAGGTACAGGTTGGGGTCCTGCGACTCGTTCGACACCCAAAGGTCGCTTTTGTTGTGTCTTCCGCCGTCCCCCACGGGAATGGCCGATTGGTAGAACTTTGAGAAACTGGCGCCTTTGTCAACCGACCGGTAAATCAGGTAGAAATCTGAAACGAGGTCAGGGTCGTACTCCTGCATGAACAGATAAAGGGTATCCGCCTGTTTTGCCATCCGTCTGATGCCCGTGATCTGGCGGCCGGAAAACCCGGTGGAAGCCTGCCAGGTTTGCCCCTCATCATTCGAATGATAAGTGCCCCAATAGTTGTCCACTTTGATCCATCCGCAGGTTGCGATATGGCCGTCACCGAACACCTTCAGCTGGGAAGCCACATCCAACCCGAGCGGGAACTGGTCATTCAGGGCAGTCCAGTTGTTCCCCTGTAGGTCATCCGACCGGAACAGGATACCATGGTCGCTGTGGGCATAGATCCGGTTGTTCTCGTAGTCCATTTCCAGGTCCACGATCCGGCCCGGAATATTGGAAGGCCCCCTTTCCCGCCAGGTACCCGATAAATTGACCGGACTCCCGTTCAGTTTGGCTTCAATCAGTTGGCGGATGCTGTTCGATTCTATCGACTTCCAGTCATCGCCCGGTGCGGCTTTATGGATTCTGTTGAGCCATTCTTCCGGCATCTTTTCACCCTCCGCTTCTTCTTCGTCCGGGAAAATGATCCTGTCCCGGGCAGGCGGCGCCGGCGGTTGGAAACTGCTCCATGCCGTTTGCGTTCCAAAAGGCCCCGAAAGGCCGAGGCGGCCTTGAAATGAGCAGTAAAGAACGGCCGCTATGACCGTTAAGCCCAGGTAGGGCCATTTCAAATTACCCGGTTGAATGTTCATTTGTCTTTTTTTGACCTGCCCCGGTATGGGGATGGATGCCAACGCCTTGGAAGGGCAAAATTATCTGAAAACAGGTTACCGAGATAGGGATTCCAGGGATAACCCGGGATAAATTTATTTTTAATTTCTTCGTTTACTTTCTTTTTTTTACGATTTATTTCGATTACTTTTGTATTAAGCCGGAAAAACAAAGAAATTAATGATTCCTCACCAACGGAGAGAAAGAATTCTGGAATTGCTGAAAGAGGACGGTTCCGCCAAAGTTGCAGACCTTGCCCGCATCTTCAAGGTGACCGAAGTGACCATCCGGCAGGATCTCGACAAGCTGGAAAAGGAAGGTCTGATCGTCAAGGAGCACGGAGGGGCTTATTTGAAGAACGTAGAAGACCAGGTGCGCAATTTTACGTTGATCCACCAGGAAAACCTGGACAAGAAAGCTTTGATTGCCGCAAAGTGTCTGGAATATATAGAAAGCGGCGACACCATCATCCTCGACTCCGGCTCGACGACGACCGAAATAGCCAAGCAACTCAGCGGGCTGAAAAACCTTACAGTGATCACCAATGCGCTCAACATCGCCCTGATGCTCGGGGCCGAACCCGGCATTGAAGTGATCGTCACCGGAGGGGAGTTCAAACCGCCGACCCTTTCCCTCACCGGTCAAAAAGCGGCCGATTTCTTCAAAGGCCTCAACGTCCAGAAATTGTTCCTGGCTACCGCCGGCATCTCCCTGAAATCGGGGTTGACCTATCCCTCCATCAGCGACCTGGTCGTGAAAAAGGCCATGATCGATGCTGCCGAAATCACCTACCTGGTGGCGGACAGCACCAAAATGGGAAAAAGCGCTCTGGCCAGCCTCGGCGCCTTGTCCCTGATCGATTTCATCATCACGGACCCCGGCATTGAGGAAAAGCACAAGGCCGTTTTCCGGGAACACGAGATCGAACTGATCATAGCAACCGCAGACAACGAAAATCCATAAATAAATGAGCAAATCAACCGGTATAGGCGTCATTATCGGCAACCGTGATTTTTTTCCCGACAGCCTGGTGGAAAAAGCCAGACTCGAAATTGTGGAAGTATTTGACCACCTGGGATTGAACCCAATCCTGCTGGACTCCCAAACCACCAAACTGGGCGGCGTGGAGACCTATCAGGAAGCCCGGAAATGCGCGGATCTTTTCAAACAACACAGGGAGGAGATCATGGGGATCCTCGTTTTACTCCCCAATTTCGGCGATGAGAAGGGCGTGGCGGATACCCTGAAACTGGCCGGCCTCGACGTGCCGGTTCTGATACAGGCCTACCCGGATGATCTGCAGAAAATGAATGTGGTGAACCGCCGGGATTCCTGGTGCGGCAAGATCTCCGTTTGCAACAACCTCTATCAATACGGCATCAAATACTCCCTGACCACAAGGCATGTCATGAGCCCTTCCGACCCGGAATTCCAGCGGGATCTGATGGACTTTGTTGCCGTTTGCCGCGTGGTGCGCGGGCTCCGAAATGTCCGGATCGGCGCCATCGGAGCTCGTCCGGGGGCTTTCAATACGGTTCGGTACAGCGAAAAGATCCTGCAGCGAAACGGCATCACGGTGACCACGTTCGACCTTTCGGAGGTGCTGGGCCGGGCGGAAAAGCTGACCGAAGCGGATAGGCCGGTAAAAGAGCACCTGGAAAAAGTGCAGGCTTACGCGCCCAACAGCAAGGCGCCGAACTCGGCGATGGTAAAGATCGCCAAGCTGGATGTGGTGCTCCGCCAGATCATGGAGGAATTTGCCCTGGATGCCACCGCCATTCAATGCTGGACCTCTCTGCAGCAGAACTACGGTTGCAACGTTTGCACCAGCATGAGCATCATGAGCGAAAATATGCTGCCGAGCGCCTGTGAAGTGGACGTGACCGGCACCCTCAGCATGTATGCCATGCAATTGGCCTCCAATTCGCCTTCAGCACTGGTGGACTGGAATAACAATTACGCGGATGACCCGGAAAAATGCGTGCTGTTCCATTGCGGCAACTGGGCCAAATCCTTCCTGCCGGATATCCAGATCAGCAACGCACCCATACTCGGCACCTCGGTTGGGGTAGAGAATACTTACGGAGCGCTGGACGGCCGGACGCCCGCCATGCCGCTCACCTACGGCCGGATCAGCACCGATGACCCCCGCGGGGTGATCAAAACCTACGTGGGAGAAGGCGACTTGACCGATGATCCGCTCAATACCTTCGGCAACCGCGCGGTAGCCCGCATCCCCGACCTGCAGGGGTTGATGCAGTATGTTTGTCGCCACGGTTTTGAACACCACGTGGTGATGAACGCCTCCAAAACGGCCGGTATCCTCAAAGAAGCCTTCGGGAATTATATGGGATGGGAGGTGTATGAACACACGCGCGGCGACGCATGATCATACATCGCATACCATATCCATGATCCGGAAAACCGACAATCCAGCCGTTTAATGCAAGAAAATGCGCCATTTAATTTTTGATAAAAATGACAACCCGGGAATTAAAGTTGAAGTCGGTGGAATACCGCAAAAAGATCCTCCAATACATCTTCAATGCCGGGGCCGGGCATACCGGCGGCAGCTTGTCCTGTATTGATATCCTCAATGTGTTGTACAACCGGGTCATGAACGTGTCGCCGGACAATTTTGACGACCCGGGCCGGGACCGCTACGTGCAAAGCAAGGGCCACTCGGTTGAAGCGCTCTACGTCGTTCTGGCGGATAAAGGATTTTTTCCGGAAGAAGACCTGCTGACGCTCTGCCGGTACCAGTCGCCGTACATCGGCCATCCGACAAAGAAGGTACGGGGGATGGAACAGAATACCGGAGGGCTTGGGCACGGTCTGGCCATTTGCGCCGGCAATGCGTTAGCCGCAAAAAAAGACAGCCTTCCGCTGAGGGTCTACACCGTGCTGGGCGACGGCGAAATGGCTGAAGGCTCCAATTGGGAAGCCCTGATGCTGGCCGCTCATTACAAACTGGACAACCTCTGCGCCGTTCTGGATTACAATAAACAGCAGATCACCGGCGCCAACGCGGAGGTGATCGGCCTGGAACCCATCCGCAAAAAAGTGGAAGCGTTCGGCTGGGCGGTTCGCGAGGTGGATGGAAACGATGTGGAAGCCTTGGCAGAGATCCTGGGAAACCTGCCCTTCGAGGAAGGCAAACCCTCTTTTCTGATCGCGCACACCGTCAAAGGCAAGGGCATCAGCTACATGGAAGGCGTGTTGAAATGGCACCACGGCGTCCCTTCTCCCGAACAATACGAGCTGGCGGTCCATGAACTGGACGCGGCATTGCAGGCCTTGACAACGGAAGAAACCGGCATTGAATCAGCAAAATAGCGGCATATGGAAATGGTAAAGACGGAAGCAATTCCGAACCTGAATGTGTTTTCGGAGACTTTGCAATCGCTGGCGGAACTGGACCGGGATGTCCTGGTCGTCACCAGCGATTCGCGCGGATCGGGCAAGTTGGTCCCGTTCGGGGTCCGGTTTCCGGACCAGATCGTCGAAGTGGGGATTGCAGAACAAAACCTGGTCGGGGTGGCTGCCGGTCTGGCCAGCATGGGGAAAAAGGTCTTTGCCGTCTCGCCGGCTTGCTTCCTGACCGCCCGCTCCCTGGAGCAGATCAAGAACGACGTAGCCTATTCCGACAACCCGGTGAAGCTCATCGGCATCAGCGCCGGCGTCAGTTACGGAGCGCTGGGGTCGACCCACCACAGCCTGCACGATTTCGCCGTCTTGCGGGCCATTCACAATATGACCGTCGTCGCACCCTGCGACAATTTCGAGACAACCGAAGCCGTCAGGCAGGCGGCTGAGATGAATAGCCCGGTCTATATCCGCTTCGGCAAGAAAGGCATGCCCCATTTGAGCCGAAACCTGGATCCGGGATTTGAGATCGGAAAAGGAAGGACCATCCGGGAAGGGGATGACCTCACCTTCATCGGAACCGGAGAAGCGGTATTGCCGTGCCAGGAAGCCGCAGACTTGCTGGCGGAGAAACACGGTATACGGTGCCGCGTGATCAGTCTGCATACCATCAAACCGCTGGACGAAAAACTGATCCTGCAGGCCGCGGCCAACGACCGGCCGGTCATTACCGCAGAGGAGCATTCCGTGCACGGCGGGTTGGGAGAAGCCGTAGCGTCGTTGCTCTTTCAGGCCGGGTACCGGAACAAGTTCAAGATCGTCGGACTGCCGGATGAGTATACGGTATCGGGATCCCAAACGGAGATCTTTAACCATTACGGGATCTCAGGGGATGGGCTTGCACGTACGGCATTGGGACTTTTGTAAACGAAATGTTCAACCGGAAAATAAAGCGCTATGCGAAAAATCAACCTGCTTTCAGGTCTGCTGCTGTTAATGACCTTTTGGGCCTGCAGCGCAGATAAAAATGATGACGGAGCGGCAAAAAAGGTGGCCGTCGTTATCTCGACCCTCAACAATCCCTGGTTTGTCGTGCTGGCCGAATCGGCCGCCGACGATGTGCGGGCACTGGGGTACGAAGCCAAGATTTTCGATTCGCAGAACAACCCGGCAACCGAATCCGATAATTTTGAAAACCTGATTGCCTCGGGGTTCGATGCCATCCTTTTCAACCCCACCGATGCCGACGGTTCCATTGTGAATATACTGAAGGCCAAAGCGGCCGGGGTGCCGGTTTTTTGTATGGACCGCGAAGTGAATGCCGATGATGCCGCTACCAGCCAGATCCTTTCCGACAACTATTCGGGTTGTGTTGAACTCGGCGTTGAGTTTGTGAAAACCCTGAAAGGGTCGGGTGAATACGTCGAACTCCTCGGCCTGGTGGGCGACAACAACACCTGGGCCAGGTCGGGCGGCTTTCATTCGGTGGTCGATGAATTTCCGGGGCTGAAGATGGTGGCGCAGCAAAGCGCCGATTTCGACCGGAACCGGGCAATGGAGGTCATGGAAACGATTTTGCAGGCCCAACCGGACATCAAAGCCGTCTTTTGCGGCAACGACGCCATGGCTATGGGCGCTTTGCAGGCCTTGCAGGCGGCTGACAAGATCGGCCAGGTCAGGATTTTCGGTTTTGACGGTGCAGCCGATGTGGTTGAAAAGATCGGAGAAGGCAAGATCGTCGCCACCGGAATGCAATACCCTAAAGTGATGGCCCAAACAGCCGCCCGGTTTGCCCATGAATATTTTGAAGGGCGCCGGGAATTCCCGCAGCGCATTCCGGTCGAGGTGGAACTGGTTGACGCCGGCAACGTGGCCGGATACCAGCAATAGGCGGCGTGCGCATTGTTTTACCCTATAACCTGACACAATGAAGAAGATCTATAAGTACGGCCTGCTCCTCCTCGCCCTTGGATTTCTGGGGTACCATTCCGTCTATTTTAAAAAACTGAGTGCGGTTCGGGCGCAGGCCGGTGCGGAATTTGACTTCCAGGCCTACGCCGACTCCATTTATTACCAGGGCATGTTGAAAAATGACTGGGCCGTCGGGCTGCCGGCGCTTTTGGCGGCCGTTCGCACCGATGCGGATGGTGCATTTGAACAATACGGCAACCGGCTGGGAATCGGCAATTCAGCCTACTTCATGGTCAGTTGCGCCGGCGAAATTGCGGAGATCACCGCCGATGAGATCCGGCTGGTTACCGATGAGGCCGGGCCGGTCAGCATCAATACCCGGTATATTTTCGGCAATGCGTTGCGCGATGCTTCGGGCCTGGTGAAGCTGACGGATTTTAAGACCAATGCGGAATTCAACCGGGTGTCGGAAGCGCTCAATGCCCTGATCCGCACCAAGGTCATCCCGCCGGTGGTGCAACAACTGCGGGCAGGCGACCGGATTGAGGTGACCGGCGCCGTCAAACTGAGCAAAAAGACGCCCGAACATCCTGAAATCGTAATCACCCCTGCACAGATAAAGCCGGAATAATGCTGCTCGAAACCCAAAATATTTCAAAATCGTTTCCGGGGGTAAAGGCACTGGATCAGGTCAGCCTCAGGCTTCAACCGGCCAGTGTCAACGCGTTGCTCGGGGAAAACGGGGCCGGCAAGTCGACCTTGTTGAAAATACTCACCGGCGTGTATGCCCGGTATGAAGGGACCATCCTGCTCAACGGCGAGCCGGTCCGGTTCGGGAGCGTGCGGGAAGCCCGGCAGGCGGGCATCGCCATCATCCACCAGGAATTGAACCTGGTCCCCCAATTGACCGTCGCGGAAAACCTTTTTCTGGGACAGGAACTGCGCACGCCCCTGGGATTGCTGGATGTTGCCGGGATGAACCGGAAAACGGAGGAAGTCCTGGCTAAAGTGAACCTGGCCATTCCGCCCCAAACCCGGGTGCAAAGGTTGAAAGTCGGCGAGCAACAATTAGTGGAAATTGCCAAAGTCTTGCTGACGGATGCCGCCGTGATCCTGATGGACGAACCGACCTCTGCGCTGAGCGACGCGGAAATTGATAACCTCCATCGCATCATCCGGGCCTTGAAACAGGAAGGCCGGACCATCGTGTACATTTCCCATAAAATGGACGAATTGTTCCGCATAGCGGATACCTACTCCGTATTGCGGGACGGGGTCATGCAAGGCGAGGGCCGGATGGCGGATACCACGGAACAGGAACTGATCCGGATGATGGTGGGCCGGGATGTCCGGATTGAAACCAAAACAAACGGAACAGGAAAGGAGGAAGAGGTGTTGCGCGTCTCAGACCTCGGTTTGCAGCACCCCTACGTCAGCCGGCGAATGGCCCTGCAGGGCATTTCTTTTGGTTTGAAAAAAGGGGAAATCCTCGGCATATTCGGATTGATGGGAGCGGGCCGGACCGAGCTGCTGGAAACCCTTTTCGGACTGCACCCCGACAGGAGCAAATTCGACCTGGTATTGGAAGGGAAGCCGTGCAAGATCCAATCACCGTTGTCGGCCATCAGGCAAGGTCTGGCCTTTGTGACCGAAGACCGCAAAGGGGAGGGGTTGATCCTGGGGGCGGATATTTCGGCCAATATCAGCCTGCCGACCCTGGCCGGTAAAGCCGTCCTGCGCAAATCGAAGGAAAATGCCCAAGCCCGGTCCTATATCAGCCGATTGGCCATAAAGACCCCTTCGGAAGGCCAGCTTTGCCGGAACCTGAGCGGCGGTAACCAGCAAAAAGTGGTGCTGGCCAAGTGGTTATCCACCCAACCCAGGATATTGTTCATGGATGAACCTACCAGAGGGATAGACATCATGGCCAAACACGATTTTTATGAACTGATGAAGCAACTCGCGGCCGGCGGCATGAGCATCATCCTGGTCTCGTCCGAAATCCCGGAGATTTTGACCCTGTCGGACCGGATCCTGGTCATGGCAGAAGGTCGGATCACGGCATCCTTTCAGGCTTCCGATGTGGATGAGGACCGGTTGCTGAAAGCCGCATTGCCTGGTCAAATCAACCCCGATCGCCGATTCCGTCAGCCATAGGCGACTTCGTCGTCCGGAGGCCGAAGCCTTAGCGGAGGAGGTAAATCAACCGCCGACCGCCGAAGCTTCAGCGAAGGAGGTAAATCAACAAATCAACAAATGAACCCCCAAACCATCACCAAACTCACAAGCCAACGATGAACATTACCTTTAACAACCAGCTGCTACGGAGGTCTCAATCCCTGATTGCCCTTTTCCTGCTTTGCGCACTCATAGCGCTGCTGTCTGATAAATTCCTGACGGCAACCAATCTGTGGAATGTGCTGCGGCAGATATCCGTCAACGTGTGCATCGCTGTGGGGATGACCCTGGTCGTGCTCATGGCCGGTATTGACCTCTCCGTCGGATCCGTGCTGGCCTTCTCCGGCGCCGTCTGTGCGGGATTGATCAAATACGGATTCGCCTTTGAGTCACTGGACCTGTTCGTGGGGTTTACCGTCCTTGGCGGGATACTCGGGGCGATGCTCGTCGGTTTGTTGCTGGGCCTTTTCAACGGTTGGGTGATCACGAAATTCGTTGTGCCGCCGTTTGTGGCTACCCTGGCCATGCTGACCATCGCCCGGGGCATGACCATGTTGTATACCCAGGGCATACCCGTTTCCAACCTGGGGCCTGAACTGGAATATATCGGCTCCGGCTGGTTGTTGGGTATTCCCGTACCCGTGTGGATCTCCCTGATCGTGGTCCTGGTCTTTGTATTCATCAGCCGGCGAACGGCCTTCGGGCGATACATCTATGCCATCGGCGGGAATGAGAAGGTGGCCTTCCTGTCGGGGATCAACATCAACCGGATCAAACTGGCGGTTTACGGCCTGGCCGGCATGCTGGCTGCGGTCGGCGGCGTGATGGTGACCGCACGGCTCAATTCAGCCCAACCCAATGCCGGGATGACCTACGAACTGGACGCTATCGCGGCGGTCGTCATCGGGGGCACCTCGCTGTCGGGCGGCGTCGGCTCCGTCACCGGGACCGTCATCGGCGCGGCCATCATCGGGGTGCTGAACAATGGGTTGGTGCTGCTGAACGTCTCCCCGTTCTGGCAGCAGGTGGCCAAAGGCGTCGTCATCCTGCTGGCCGTGATCATCGACAAAATGAACCGGAAGGAAGCATGAGCAACGGGCAATTTATCCTGGCGATCGATCAGGGTACCAGCAGTACCAAATCTATTGTATTTGACGGATTGGGCCGGCCGGTAGCCAAAGGAACGGCTGCTTTGCACACCGATCATTTTGAGAACGGTTTTGTGGAACAGGACCCGGAAGGCATTCTCCGGAATGTGCTGGATTCGGTCCGCTTGTGCGCGGAACAGTTCGTCCAAGCAGGACATGATCTTTCGGAGATCACATCCTGCGGCATCAGCAACCAGCGGGAAACCTTTGTACTCTGGGACCGGCAGGGCAGGGCGTTGAGCCAGGCGGTGGTTTGGGCCTGCAAGCGCTCCACCTCGATCTGCGAGGAGTTGAAAGAACAGGGCGAGGAACCGATGATCCGGCAAAAGACAGGGTTGATCCTGGATCCCTATTTTTCGGGGACAAAGCTCTTGTGGCTGCTGCAAAACGACGCTGCCTTGAATAAACGGGTCCAGGCCGGGGAGGTCTTTTTCGGAACGGTGGACTGCTGGTTGCTGTATAAGCTCAGTGGGGGGACTACCTTCCGGACCGACCATACCAATGCATCCCGAACCTTGTTGTTCAATATTCATACCCTGGAGTGGGACCCGGAAATATTGCAAATGTGGGGGTTGGAAAACCTACGTTTACCGGAAGTCCGTCCGTCTTCTTTTGAGTTCGGACAAAGTGATTTTGAAGGCCTGTTTCCGCAACCGCTTCCCATCACCGCCATAATCGGCGATTCCCACGCCGCCGCTTTCGGAGAGGGATGCTACGAACCCGGAACGGCAAAAGCCACCCTGGGTACCGGCTGTTCCATCCTGATGAACACGGGCGACAAACCGGTTGATTCAGCCAACGGCATGCTGACCACCATCTGCTGGAGCATGAAGGGCCGCGTCGACTATGCCCTCGAAGGGGCGATCGTCGCTTGCGGTTCTGCGTTGGAATGGCTCCGGCAGGAATTGAACCTCTTTGATGACCCCGGAGAAACGGAACAAATGGCGCTTGCCGTTCGGGACAATGCCGGGGTTTACCTCATACCGGCCTTCAGCGGGCTGGGCGCTCCGCATTGGCAAATGAACCGTAAGGCCTCCATAGAAGGCATGACCTTCGGGACAACCAGGAATCACCTTGTCCGGGCGGCACTGGAATGCATCCCGTACCAGATCAGGGATGTGATCAACGCCATGCAACAGGACATGCGGTCGCCCCTGAAAGAGATTGCCGTGGACGGAGGGATCGCCAACAACAACTTCGTTATCCGCTTTCTGACCGACCTGCTGGGCGTCAGCCTGACGAAAAGGGAAAATGCGGACGTCTCCGCACTGGGCGCGGCTTACCTGGCGGGCCTGCAATGCGGCCTTTATGCTGATATTGAACAATTATCCGGGTTAAACCAAGCCCAGACCCAGACCATTTCGCCGGATTTGCATCGTCAATCCGTACAGGATGATTACCGGAAATGGCAGCAATTTCTGGGCGGAACCCCGGCGATATAACGACTTTTACCACAATACAGGTCGTTGCCGGATTATTAAGCAGGGATTGATAAGCCTTAGTAAGTTGATTATTGGTAACCCTTATTGATCAGACACCATGAAAAGCAAAACGAAATTCTTGAGCCTTCTGGCGGCAAGCGCCGTATTCCTCACCAACTGCGAACCCGTACAAGAAGAGATCGCTCCAAAACCGCGTACCATCGTCACAACGGACGGAGAGATCGACGACGTGGATTCCTTTATCCGGATGCTGCTTTATGCCAATGAGTTCCGCATCGAAGGGCTGATCTATTCCAGCTCCATGTGGCATTACAAAGGCGACGGCAAAGGCACCGAATTTACGTCGGAAATGGAAATGACGCAAAGGATCTACGGCGCCAGAACGGACCTCCGGTGGCCGGGCACAGCGTGGATGAACCCCCTGCTGGATGCTTATGGGGAAATTTACCCCAACCTGATCAAACACGCCGAAGGCTACCCGACCGCCGATTACCTGAAAAGCGTGGTACGGGTGGGCAATATCGATTTTGAAGGGGAAATGGACCAGGATACGGATGGCTCGGATTTCATCAAAGCCAAATTGCTGGACGACAACATGGAACCCCTGTACCTGCAGGTCTGGGGCGGCACCAATACCATTGCCAGGGCATTGAAGGCCATTGAAGCCGAATTCAAGGGAACGGCGGATTGGGATGCCGTTTACAAAAAAGTCTGCGACAAGGCAATCATTTACGCTATTCTCGACCAGGACGCCACCTACCGGAAGTATATCGCGCCCAACTGGCCCGGTATCCGGATCTTTTACAATTCGAATCAGTTCTGGTGTTTTGCCTATCCCTGGAAGCGCGCCGTACCCGAAACACAGCATTTCCTTTTTGAAGGAAAGTTCATGGGTGACGAGATCATCCGCAACCACGGCCCCCTGCTGTCCCAATACTACAGCTACGGCGACGGTCAGAAGCAGGAAGGCGATGACGAACATACCCACGGTGATTCCACTAAATTGAAAGGCGGCCAATGGGGCGACTTCGGCCTGTACGATTTTATTTCCGAAGGCGATTCACCGTCCTATCTGCACCTGATCAACGTGGGCCTCGACAACCTCAATCATCCCGAATGGGGCGGATGGGGCGGCAGGCTGGTGCAATCCGCCGAACAGCCTAACCGTTGGGAGGATGGGGATGCCGCTCAGGACTATAGCCCGTTCACTGGAAAACCGGATCCCACCTACCCGCAGGTTCGCTGGCTGGAGGCCATTCAGCAGGATTTTGCCGGTCGGGCCGACTGGTGTGTGGCCGACTACAAAAACGCCAATCACCCGCCCACAGTGGTTACGATGACCGGCGACAGGCTGACCGCCAAACCGGGCGAAAAGGTCCGGTTGGAGATAAAGGCCGAAGACCCCGACGGCGATGAATTGGAAACCGTCTTCTGGATCTACAAGGATGTGGGCACCTACAACGGAGATGTTGCCGTTTCCTCGGAAGGCGTAAATGCAACGATCGTCCTTCCTGAAAACGGAACAGGCGTCTTGCACGTCATTGCCGAAGTGAAGGACCGCGCCGGGCATCCCATGACCCGCTACCACCGGTTTGTGATTGAGGTGGAGTGAATTATTTCAATTTGGCATTGAAGAATTCAAGGGTCCGGTTCCACGCCAGATTGGCCGCATCCCAATCGTAGCGCGGCGTTGAATCGTTGTGGAAGCCGTGGTTGACGCTGGGATATAAATGGGCGTTGTACTCCTTGTTGTTTTTCTGGAGGGCGGCTGCGTAATCCGGCCAACCGGCATTGACCCTTTCATCCAGACCTGCAAAATGCAAAAGGAGCGGCGCTTTGATGTTGGGCACTTCTTCCGCTGCCGGCTGACCGCCGTAAAACGGGACGGACGCCCGTAATTCAGGAACCCTGACCGCCATCATGTTGCAGATCCAGCCGCCGAAGCAGAAGCCGACCACGCCGACCTTGCCGGTGCATTCCGGGTGATCCTTCAGGTGTTGGAAAGCCGCGATAAAATCTTCCAGCATCTCGTTTCGGTCCCTTTTGGATTGGAGGGTCCTGCCGTCGTCGTCGTTGCCCGGATAACCGCCGAGCGGGGACAAGGCATCCGGCGCCAGCGTGATGAAACCGGCCAGCGCAGCCCGCCGTCCCACATCGGCGATATGCGGGTTGAGCCCCCGGTTTTCGTGTACCACCACGACGCCGGGCAGTTTCTCCACGCTGTTCATCGGACGGGCAAGCTGGCCTTTGATCTTGCCGCCGCCTTTCGGAGAATCGTATTCGATGGTTTCGATTTTTAACCGGTCATCATCGGAGCGGACCTGTTGTTTTTCTTCGTATTTGGGCAAAAGATACTCAAGGATAGCCGGTACGGTCAGGCCGCCGACGGCATAGAATTTGATCTTGTCAACGAATTCCCTGCGGTCGATCCGGTTATGGGCGTATTGATCGTATAAGTCGAAAACCTCCTGAGATAATTTCATTTTTTTCATGCGTTGGATTTTATGTGATGCGGTTATTGGTGAAGGTCCAAATAAACTTCTTTTTAAATCGGGAAATTGTCCCCTTCTTTGCAAGATACCATAATTGCTGTAAACACCGGAGTGAATGGGGTGTTTTTGGTCTTTTGTGTGGTGTCAAGCGGCAACTTTCCGTTGCCTCTTGACTTGTTGATCAAATGCAAAATGCAAAAGAAAAAATGTAAAATTTAAAAATGCCAGCCGTTCATTTTTGGAACGTTCGTTGTGTGGAAAATCCGGGAATATCCCATTTGAATGGACGACGAACACTGCCAGCGAGGGTTCCGGCATCAGCAGATGGGCCGTTAAGAAATTGGCCGGAATGCAGTGGCCGCACAGAATACTGTTTGAGCCCGACCCAGAAAATTAGGGCAAAGAAGGGCTGCCAGATAATCAAGAATACCAGGTAACAGCAAAAATCTAAAGGCGAGTTTATTCTGTGCAACGGAATGCAGGGCAATTTTAGGCACAGCTGCGTAGCCGGAGCCTTTTCTTTGGTTACTTTCTTTTGGGCGCCAAAAGAAAGTGACAAGGCTAAAGGCAACGTGCAGAATGCAAAATGTAAAAGAAAGAATGCGAAATGTAAAAGTGGCGGCCGTTCATTTTTGGAACGTTCGTTGTGTGGAAAATCCGGGAATATCCCATTTGAATGGACGACGAACACTGCTAGCGAGGGTTCCGGCATCAGCAGATGGGCCGTTAAGAAATTGGCCGGAATGCAGTGGCCGCACAGAATACTGTTTGAGCCCGACCCAGAAAATTAGGGCAAAGAAGGGCTGCCAGATAATCAAGAATACCAGGTAACAGCAAAAATCTAAAGGCGAGTTTATTCTGTGCAACGGAATGCAGGGCAATTTTAGGCACAGCTGCGTATGCCCGCGCGGGCTTGGTCCGGTGGACCAAAGGCGTGGTTACTTTCTTTTGGGCGCCAAAAGAAAGTGACAAGGCTAAAGGCAACGTGCAGAATGCAAAATGTAAAAGAAA
>WBZL01001207.1_pt1 | contig 27639 bp, 26 predicted proteins | sample 5204291 | NCBI WGS metagenome assembly WBZL01 (sample SAMN12344345, study PRJNA552823) | activated sludge metagenome | biome: Activated sludge suspended growth; feature: Nitrification reactor; material: Wastewater; isolation source: activated sludge from nitrification reactor of wastewater...
GATTTGTCCGACCAGCTCGATATGGAAACCTTGTTGTTGCGTAAACCGTTCCAGATGGCCACGCTGGCTCGGTTGGTTTACAGTCTGCTTCATGAAAAGGCTCGCGTCGATGATCAGACCCATCTCGATCGTCCTGGTTGACGATCATGTGCTGGTGCGCGACATGCTTCGGCAGCGGCTGGCCCAGGAAACCGACATGGTGGTTCTGGGTTGCGAGAGTAATGCCCAGGACGCGGTGCGGTGCTGCGTCGCCACGCACCCGGATGTGATCTTGCTGGATATCGATATGCCGGGACTGTCAGCGTTTGAGGGCGCGCGGTCGATCAAGAGCCAGTGTCCTGGGACGCGCCTGGTCTTTCTCAGTGCATTTTTTCACGATCACTATATCGATCAGGCTTTGGCCTTGGAAGCGACGGGCTATCTCACCAAAAACGAGCCGCCGGAGGTGGTCGTTCGAGCTATTCGCCAGGTGATGACCGGGGCTGTCTATTTCTCCGATGAAGTACTGGCTAGGATCGTGATCAATGGAGATGGCGCCCGGCTGGCGCATGCGCCGGAGAGCCGAACCCGGTTGTTGACCGAGCGGGAATTGGAAGTGCTGGCCTATATCGCCCGTGGTCTTTCCAAGAAAGAGATCGCCCGGACGGTGGGCATCAGTGTGAAAACGGTGGAACAGCATTGCACGCACTTGATGGAGAAGCTGGCCATTCACGATCGGGTGGAACTGGCGCGTCTGGCAATTCGAGAGGGGTTGGTGGAGCCTTGATGTTTCAGGAAGAAATCATTTCAACGAAAATGGCGGCTCCAAAAGGAAGTCGCCTATCTTCGATCCAGTCAGAGTGATCATGCGATCCACCGGCAACCCGATCAGCCACTACAGCCGCCTTCCTCTTCGCCACCTCCGCAACCTGCTCCATGCAGGCCACATTTTATGATGACAATTTCTCCTTTGTTGTTCTGCAAGGTGTAGACGATGCCAGGTGGTCCCTGCACCGATGTGGTTGAGAGCAAATTGTATTTGCTGGAATTACTCATCAGGAGGGTTTTCAGATAGGCGGCGCAATTTTCATTCGCCCCCGGTTCGGTCTCATCACCGGAGAAACTGTAAGCTTGGACTGTGAATTCATTGGCGTGGGGTTCCTCGGCAAGGCTCATCGTGGGAACGGCTAGGAGCATTCCCACAAGCAGTATCGAAGTCATTCTGCTCATCGCGATTTATCTCTTTTGAATCAATCGCCGAAATTCGTTTTTAGTCCCGACCAACGAATTTCGACGATCAATATTCAGGCAGTTATTCTGTTATTTCTATGGGCCGTTGCCGTTACCGCCGCCGCCGCCGCCCGACAGTACTTCGATGTCGATCCAGACGTTGTTGGCGTCGTCGATGCCCCCGTTCACGGCATCTTGACCCGTAAACGTGACGAGGGGTGTGCTGGTGAACTGGATCCTGTAGTTTCCTGCCTCGCTGACGCGCAGGTTGTACCCGTACACCACCTTGCCGGTCGCGTTGATCTCGGCCGTGGGGTTGGTGCCCCGTGGAACCGCGTACACACCCGTGTCTGTGTTCAGGACGCTGAACGTGATGCCCTGGTCATGCACCAGCCACGACCCATGCCCGAAATTGGTCGGGATGTCGGTCCAGCCGCCAACCTCGTCACCGCCAGCCGGGTGCCCGTAGGCAGATAGCCGGTCGAGAAGGCTCGGCTGCAGTTTGATCACGTTGTAGCCTTGCAAGGTCCCATCCGGAATCGTCGCCGAATAGTCGGTCATGTTCATGAGAACCAGCTCGACCCGGATCGGGCTGCCAACCACCAGCTTTGCATCGCCCTCAAGGTTGTCGCCCCAGGCGCCAAATACCGATGCCTCATCGGCGTGGAAGCACTGTGCCTGCCAAGCGTGCATCTTCTGGACCCAGTAATAGCCCGGAACCTCATATCCGGTCTGCGGGATGCCCGTCGGCGGCATCAGTGCCGACGGCGCCAAGTCCGACGCCCCGCACTGAATAGCCCCAAGGGGACCGACCAAGATTGTCGGCACCGACAGGCTCTGGGCCGCCGTCTCCTCGCCAGGGCGGCCACCACCGCCACCGCCACCGCCCAGTGGGCCTTTCGCCAGCACCATCGGCGACGCCACCACGCTGGCTATCAGTACGGCAGCTAGCATCTTCATCAAATTCCTTGCGTTCATAATGCTCACCTCCATTTACCTTCCGGGCAGAGTTCCTTTGAACCCTGTCCAGCTGGCGAACCGGGCTCTCAACCCAAGCTCGCCGGTTGTGTGCATGGTTTCTTCTCCTGTGCACCATCCAATTTCAAGGCGTGAGAGGCTTCACGGAGCTAATCAGAGTTAATTCCCGCTATTACCTCTATGTAATATTTTATTTATTAATGTAGTTATGAAAATGAGGTTATTTACCTATTACCCGGCACTCAATGACCGACTGGCTCATGATCTTTAAATTTAACCCGGTATCTCTAGGCCCACATAGCGCAGCAGTTCTGTGGAGCCTTTGGCAATCAGCGATCTTCAACAACACCACTGACCGCTCGCGCACATACGGTTGACGGGCGTGATCCCGGAGATAGACCAATTCCTGGCGTTCGTTATTCACTCAACACGAGCTGGCGTCACGGCATGACCGACCGAATGAGCCGGAGCACGCCGAGCGGATCGAACGGGCGGTCGACCAAGTGCTAGATCAGGGTTTACGGACGCTGGACATCATGGCGGAAGGCACGCCGGTCGGCACGCAGGCGATGGGCAATGCCGTGGTAGCGGCGCTGGTGGATTCTTGAGGAGGGATGGAATGGTTTGGGGCGTGTAGTAAGCTTATTGGAGGTTGGCTGCGTTCTGACCTGTTTGGTTGCTTCATATTCCGCATATCTTGCCAGACTGTGAGATATGCGGAACCGGATAATCATTTGTAGTGCGGACGCTTCGCGCCCGCACTATGGGGCGGCGGATAAGTATCCGCAGGGTTGCTTGGCGCTCCGCGCCGCACAACCACGTGGATCAACCGGACTTCGCCCGTCGAAAACCGCGTTTTGTCCGGGCTCGCCGGTTATCCGCCGCCCCGTTAGTCAAGATGCAGCAGGCACGATATAGCATATGCTTCCATATTCCCGAGGCACTCCACCAAAATAATTCACCTTGCGTGTCGCTTGCCAAATTGGACAACAATTTTCTTTTGTCGAATCGGCGATACCAGTAAACTTCCAGGTTAATGGTATAGAGCAGGGCTTTCAAGGTGCTCTCTCTGCTTTCCGTTGGGCCAGCAGCCGAGCGACTGAAACATGGGGTTTGCGCGGATCATGATGGCGTTGCGGAGTTGGCTTCTTCGGCCCCCGAGGATGCTTGCGATACTTGCGCAGTGGGGCGCATCCGGCGGTCTCCACCAACCAGGCGACGAAGGCCGGCATGGTCACGGTCGCAAACACGGCCCAGTCGTCGGGGTCCAGAACGGTCTCCAGACTCTCGGCCATGTTGGCGATCTCGTTGGCCAAGTAGTAGCTCGACACCGACCGTTCGACGTGGTCGTGGCCCTGAGCGACTCGCAGGGCAGCCATCACGACGGCCATGAGATTATAGGCCACCGCCGCCACCGCAAAGCCGAAGAGCGCCGCGCCCGGATAGCCCAGCGTGTCGATCTCGCAGCGCAATTCCGTGGTCATTTTGTGGAAGGCCGTTTCGATGGACCAGCGCTTCAGGTACAGCACGGCCAACGCACGGGCATCGGCCGCTTCGCCCGGTACCGTGCTCAGCAGGTACACCCGCTCGTCGCCTCCGCGGGTCGGTCGATCCAGCCACACCCGAATCCGCCGCAGCCGCTGCGCCGGACGGGTGGCGGTGGCCGGGATCTCGACCGCCTGTTCGGCGACCTGCCCGGACGGGATTCGCCCGCGCTCGTGCATCGCTTCCAGCGGTCGAAAGGGCACCTGCTCGTGCTCGCGGAGCAGCCCCACCGCCCCCCGCGTCCCCAGGGCCGAGAGAAACCCGGCCGTGCAGAAGTTGCGGTCGGCAATCCACAGTTCCCCCGCCGCGACCGTGGTTACCACCGCCGCCAACAACGCCCGCTCTTGGGTATAGGCGTCCTCGCAAGGAAACAGATCCACGATCAACCCCAGGGCCGGGTCGAGAACCGCCAACGACTTGCCCGGCAACGGGGCTGCCGCACAACCGCGTGTCTCGGCCAGGCGATGCGCGCGCGCACCCAACGCGTTGCCATCGAGAATTTTTACACGGTACCCCGCCAACAGCGGGGCGTGCGCTCCCAAGGCGTGGATCAGAGCCGCCGTCTCAGCGGCCACATGGCCTACCAACCCCCGACTGATGCCCGGTTCCAACCCGTTCAATTTATTGTACACCGAGGTGACCGATACCCCGATCTCTTCGGCCGAGGCTTGGTGGGCAAGATGGATCGAGTTCTGATGACGAAATACGACTTGGCTCATCAGTTCGAACACCGCCGAGAACAGCAAGGTCCGGGTGTACTGCTTCTCGCTGACACGATCAAACCAGCCATCCAAGTACTCGGCATCCAGGCAGCGTTCCAGCACCGCACGGGCCATCACGGGGATCGGGGCGCGCTCGGCAAAACGTCGCAGCAGAGGGGACAGCGTCAGGGACATCGGGCGTGGCCTCAAAAAGCAGCCTGATTACCAGAATTTAGGTCCACCTTGAAAGCCTTGGAGGGTTTGGGATGGGTGTTTTACCATCCCAATTGACGTATCGTGGTGAAGCGAACTCCGAATTTTGGGGAGTCTTATAGGATGTTTTTACCCCGTTTTGCTGCATTACGGCAGAGGGTTATTAATGGGGTCACCGCAGAGTTTGGAAAATTTCGTACGCTAAGCCAGTTACACAAACGATCCTTTCCGCAATGCGGTCCTAACTTCCGGAAAACGAGGCTTGTAGCGTTGCGAAAACCTGTTGCGATAGCCTTTCCATTGGCAACTAGATTTTGCAACGGCGGCGGTCCGCGCGCTGCAAGCCCATGTACGAAGAAGGATTTGCGCCTTAGCGTACGAAATTTTCCAAACTCTGCGGTGACCCCCAACGCTTGAGAAGATTAGCTGTGCCGCTCAAGAGTACGATGAGGGGAAATGGATTCCCGTTGACGCATTATTTCACGCGTTCGAGAAAAAATACGGTCTAGCATGATACAACACAATATTAAAATAAGATTACAGTGCGATGGACACTTGCTGAAAGGGTTCGCCCCGTTGGTGTGCGCTGATTTGAATCGTCACTTTCAGATTTAGCTTGTTCAGAAAACCGATCAGCCGTTCTTGGCTGAAACGGTGGAAGCGGGCGCACATGAGCGCCGAAACTTCGGGTTGTTTGATACCGAGCACTTTTGAGGTTTCCGCTTGCGTGTAGCCTTCTTCCTTGAGGATTTTGACGACTTGAGCGCCAAGCGCGGCTCGCGTGTAAAGCTCTTCCGCATCATCAAGGCCGAGGTCTTCAAAAACATTACCGCCGCTGTTCTCAAACTCAATGTCCGGTGTCGTCATTTTTTGCTAGCTCCTGTGCCTGTTTGTAGCGCTGTTTCACCAAATCCACATCCGCTTTGGGCGTTTCAATTCCGGTCTTGGATTTCTTCTGAAAGGCGTGCAGGACGTAAATTTTCTCGCCAATCTGCACGGCATAAATCATTCGGTAGGCGTTCTTGTGGTGGCTTTCGACAATCTCAAAAACGCCGCTGCCGACGCCGACGCCCTTGAACGGTTTTACGTTGTCGGCGGTTCCACCAAATTGCGCCAGCATGAGCGCGCCGCCCATCGAGCGCTGCGTTTCTTTGGGGAATTCCTTTATGCGTTTTTTGGAATCTCCCATCCAAACGACATCACGAAGATTCAAGGCAGCCCCTCATTTTTCATCTTATAACAAAATTGTTATAAATTCAATAACACACCATTTCCGCTGAGTAAACAGAATTTATCCTTTTCCTATCGCCCTTCTCAGGGTTGCCACATCCACCCCGAACAGTTCGGCGACCCCGGCGCGGGTTTCTTCCCCGGTTTCTATGAGGGCGCGAGCACGGGCGAGCTGATGACCTGTCAGCTTGCGGGGACGACCTACGGCCTTGCCTCGGCGCTTGGCGGCTTGCATCCCGGCCCGCGTGCGTTCCCCGATCAAGGACCGCTCGAATTCGGCCAGAGCGCCCATGACGTGGAAGATGAGCCGACCCCCCGCCGTGGTGGTGTCGATACTTTCGGACAGCGATTGAAACCCGGCCCCGGCCTTGCCGATGCCGTCGATCATGACGATGAGTTGACCGAGCGAGCGCCCGAGACGATCCAGTTTCCAGACGGCCAGCACATCCCCGGCCCCGAGTGCGCCCAGAGCGGCGGCGAGGCCCGGACGGGCGGACTCCGCCCCGGAAATCCCCCGATCCTCAAAGACCCGCTCGCACCCGGCAGCCTCAAGCGCCGAGCGTTGCAAGTCCAAATTCTGTTCGTCCGTCGAGACGCGGGCATAACCGATTTTCATGCCCGGTATTTTGCCCAACCCTTTTGTCGCTTGCCAGCCTCAAGCGAAACAAGGGTTTAGAAAGTTGTGGACAACCGCGCAAAAGGGAACCCTTTTGCCGTATATTCCGGAACCCTTCTTTTCCCTGCTGCCCTGTTCCACTTCGCGTTGAGATGGTCTGCACCTGCTCTCACGGGCATGCCACTTCTCCGGGAGTGTCGCCGGACGTGTTTTTATGTGACAGCTTTGCAGTTGCACGACCGGGCAATGTGACCTTGATGTTACGCGAACCTTTACCCTAACATCCCGAGTTATTCCAGACCAATCAAGAAAACAGGATTTTATATGGACATGCCGCGCGGTTTTGTCGGGGGGATGGTTCGTCTTTTCCTTGGCTTGTGCCTGGGTCTGCTGCTCGCCGGCGCGGCGTGGGCGGACACCGCCACGTACCAGATTCTTCTGGATACCGATAACAACCCCGCCACGGGGTGTACCGTCGCCACTGTGGACGGCCCTTTCGACGGAGCCGAGCAACGGCTGGTGACCACCGTCACCACCGGGAGCAATTCGGCAACGGTCAGCGGCGTACAACTGCAAAATTGCACCGGTAGCGGGTTCGGCGCGGCGGTGTGGAGCGCCGGCGGCAGTTGGCCGGTCGGCTTGGGGAACGGCCTCAACGGTACGGCAATCGTCGAAACCTATCTGCCGCTGTCGGCATGGATCGGGTCCGGCCCGGCGCGTCTGGGCGTGGTCTCGGAAGCGGGCGGCGGGCAGGATGCCTTGCTGCTGAACGGCGGCCAAACGATTCAACTGACGGTCGATCCGTCGCCCGACCCCGCCTCGATTCCCGTCCTCAACCCTCTGGCCCTTGCCTTATTGGCCTTGCTGCTGGCGGGCGGTGCGGCTTACGGTTTGCGCCGGCAACCGGGAACGGCGCTGCTGATGGTTTTGGTGTTGACCGTTGCCGGGGCCGGCCTGGCGTGGGCGGCGTTCGTTCGGGATGGACAGGCCACCGACTGGGCGAATGCGACGCCGGTGGCCACCGACCCGCAGGGCGACGCCGCCGGCGCGGCCGACCTTGCCGCCCTGTTCGGACAGATGGACGGGGCGTTCCTGAATTTCCGCATCGATGCGGCTATCGCGCTCGGCACGTCGCCGACCAACCAAGCTCCACGGGTCAACGCGGGCACTGCCCAGACCATTACCTTGCCCGCCGGAGCCAATCTGACCGGCACGGTCACGGACGACGGCTTGCCCAATCCGCCCGGCGCGGTGACGATGGCATGGACGACGGTGAACGGCCCCGGTACGGTGACCTTCGGAACGCCCAACGCCAGGAGCACAGCCGCCACTTTTTCGGCCGCAGGCGCTTACGTCTTGCGCCTGACCGCGAGCGACGGGCAACTGAGCGCATCGGCCACGGTGACCGTCACCGTCAACCCGACTGGCGGCGGCAGTCTGCCGCCCGATCCGGCGACCGTGGCTCCCGCCGTGAATGCTGCGGTGGCGACCACCACCTTTGCCGCGACCGAATTCCTCTACACCGGCAGCAATCCAATCCAGACCGGCGTCGCGCCGGGCACCATCGAGGCCAAGCGTGCCGCCGTGCTGCGCGGGCGGGTGTTGGACAAGAACAATGCACCGCTGTCCGGCGTGACGCTCACCGTCCTGAACCATCCCGAGTTCGGCCAGACCTTGAGCCGGGCCGATGGCTGGTTTGATTTGGTGGTCAACGGCGGCAGCTCTCTGACCCTGAATTACCAGAAGACCGGCTATCTGCCCGCGCAACGGCAAGCCAACGCGCCGTGGCAGGATTTCGTGGTGATGGATGACGTGGTGTTAATGACAGTGGATAGTCAGGTCACGGTGATTGACTTGGCATCCAGTGCCCCGTTCCAGATAGCGCAAGGCAGTGTGGTGACCGACACGGACGGCACGCGTCAGGCCACGCTGTTGTTCCCCCAGGGCACCACGGCGACCATGACGCTGCCCAACGGCTCAACCCAGCCGCTGAGCACCTTGCAGGTACGAGCGACCGAATACACGGTTGGGGCCAACGGGCCGCAGGCGATGCCGGCGGAATTGCCGCCGACGAGCGCCTACACCTACGCGGTGGAATTGAGCGTGGACGAGGCGATTGCCGCCGGGGCCAAGACCGTCCAGTTCAGCCAGCCGATCCCGTTCTACGTCGATAACTTCCTGAACTTCCCGGCCGGAACCCAGGTTCCGGGCGCTTACTACGATTTCGAGAAAGCCGCCTGGGTGCCGATTGACGACGGGCGGATCATCAGGATTCTCAGCATCGCCAATGGCGTTGCGCAAATCGATAGCACCGGCAACGGTATCGCCGATAACGGTGTGGCCATCGGCATGACCGAGGCCGAGCGTCAGCAACTGGCCCAGCTCTACCCCGCCGGGAAAACATTATCCCGGATGACGGTCACCCATTTCAGTCCGTATGATCTGAATTACGGGATCGTGGCCCGACTGGGTGCGGCATTCGCACGCGTCGCTGCGGCGCTCTCCGAGTTCTGGAAAAAACTCGATAGTTCCTGTCTGGTCAACGCATCGATTATCGAGTGCGAAAATCAGATACTCGGTGAAGCGATCCCGGTGGTCGGGACAGGATTGAACCTGAACTATCGCAGCGACCGCGTGCCGGGCCGCAAAGCGGCCAATACGCTGAACATCCCGCTCAGTGGCGCAAGCGTGCCGAGCGTGCTCAAGCAGATCGAGCTGGAAATCACCGTGGCGGGACGGGTTTTCAAGCAAACCTTCCCCGCCACGCCGAACCAGACCCATAGCTTCACCTGGGACGGACAGGACGCCTACGGCCGAACGGTGCAGGGCGCGCAACCCGTCAGCATTCGCATCGGTTATGTGTACGACGGTTACTATGCCTTACCGCCCAACATAGCGCGGAGCTTCGGCGCGGCCAGCGGGGAACGCATTCCGGGAGATATTCCCGCCCGGCAGGAAGTGACGCTTTGGCAAAGTCAGCTGACTCGCGTCAGTATCGCTCCTGATTTCCGCAAAGCGGGCATCGGAGGCTGGAGCCTGGACATCCATCATGTCTACGAACCCATCGGCCAGATTCTGTATCAGGGCGACGGGTCGAGGCGTCAAACCCAGGGTCTGGACAGGATCATCACCAGTGTGGCCGGCACGGGTAGCCCCGGTTTCAGCGGCGACGGCGGCCCCGCCATCCAAGCGGCTTTGCGCGATCCGACCCGCGTCGCGGTTGCCGGGGATGGCAGTATCTTGATTGCCGATACGGGGAATCACCGGATTCGCCGGGTGGGGCCGGATGGGATCATCACCACCATCGCGGGAACAGGCGTTCTGGGGTTTGGCGGCGACGGCGGACTGGCCGCCCAGGCGCAGCTGTTTTCCCCGCAAGGCATCGCCATTGCGGCTGACGGCAGCGTGTTCATCTCCGATACAGGCAACCATCGCATCCGTCGTGTGGGCCTGAATGGCGTTATGACTACGATTGCCGGGACGGGCAGCTTGGGTTCTGGCGGTGATGGCGGTCCGGCCGCGCAGGCCAGCTTAACGTCTCCAAAAGGGCTGGCTATGACCGCCGATGGCAGCCTGTTGATTGCCGACAGTGGTGGGCGTATCCGCAGGATCGGGCCAGACGGAATGATTGCCACGGTTGCCGGAGGATTTCCCCGTTCCGAACCCTTCAGCGGCGATGGCGGTCCAGCGACCCAGGCGACCTTGAACAATCCGGCCGATGTCGCCGTTGCCGCCGATGGCGGCTTGTTGATCGCCGATCAGGATAACTTTCGTGTTCGCCGAGTCGGGCCGGACGGGATCATTACCACGATTGCTGGTACGGGGCCGGCAGGTTACAGCGGCGATGGCGGTTTGGCCATTGCAGCGCAGCTGAGCGACCTGGCGGGCGTTGCCGCCGACCTGAATGGGGGCGTGCTCATCGCCGACTGGACCAACAGCCGCATTCGCCGGATCGGGCTGGATGGCATCATCGCCACGGTGGCGGGTTCCGGTCGAGCCGGCGGTCCCGTTGGTGATGGCGGTCCAGCCACTCAGGGATATATCCACTTCCCGACGGATATGGCCGTCGCTGCCGATGGCAGCATCCTGATTGCCGATGTAAACCACAGTCTCATTCGTCGGGTCGGTTCTCCGGTTCCCGGTTTTACCGGAGATGACATTGCCATCGCCTCCGAAGACGGCCGCCAACTCTACCGCTTCAACGCCGAAGGCCGTCACCTCAGCACGGTGGACACCCTCACCAAGACCGTGCTGTATACCTTCGCTTACGACAGCGCCGGACAGCTGATCCGTATTGCTGATGCCGACAATAACGTCACCACCATCGAGCGCGACGCCTCCGGCAATGCGACCGCCCTCGTTGCCCCCTTTGGTCAGCGCACCACGCTCACCGTCAACGGTGATGGCTATCTGGCCAGCGTCACCAACCCGGCGGGCGAAACGCATCGCCTGACCACGGCTGCCGATGGCCTGTTGACCGCCTTCACCGACCCCAAGGGTAACGCCTCGCAATTTACCTACGATGCCTTGGGCCGCCTGCAACGCGACGCCAACGCCGTCGGCGGCAGCCAGAATCTGGCGCGCACCGAACTGGCTGACGGCCATAGTGTCAACCGCACCACGGCGCTCAATCGCACCACCGCCTACACGGTGGAAGACCTGCCCACCGGCGACCGGCAGCGCGAGGTTCGCACGCCCGACGGCGCGCAAACCATATCTGTGATCGGCACGGATGGCAGTACCCGAGTCAACGCCCCCGACGGCAGCGTGACCGAACGTCTGGACGGCCCTGACCCGCGCTTCGGGATGCAGTCGCCCATCATCACCAGCAGCACGGTGACCACCGGCGGCCTTACGGCGACGGCCAGCAGCGCGGCGACCGTGACCCCGGCCAGTCCCGCCGATCCGCTCACTTTCACTTCGCTGACCCACACCGCCACCCTGAATGGCCGCACGGCCACCAGCACCTACATCGCCGCCACCCGTCGCACGGACAGCCGAAGCCCCGCCGGACGGCAAAGCTACGCGATCCTGGATGCTCAGGGCCGGACTATCGAAACCGGCATCAGCGGTCTCGATCCGGTGCGGATGAGCTACGATACGCACGGACGGCTCGCCAGCGTCACTCAGGGCGCGGGCGCAAACGAGCGTGTGACCGGCTTTGGTTATAACGCGGCGGGCTATCTGGCCAGTGCTACGGACGCCCTGGGTCAAAGCGGCGGTCTGAGCTACGATCCGGCCGGTCGGGTGCAAACCCAGACCTTGGCCAACGGTCAGACCATCGGCTTCGCCTACGACGCCAATGGCAACCTGACCGGTCTGACCCCTCCCGGCAAACCGGCGCATACGTTCGCCTACAACGCCGTTAATCTGTCCACCGCCTATACGCCACCGACCGTCCCCGGCGGCGGCGCGACCGGCACCGCTTACAACGCCGACCAGCAGGTTGCCCGCGTTACCCGACCGGACGGCGGCACCCTGGATTATGGCTATGACAGCGCCGGGCGACTCAGTACCTTCAGCATTCCCGCCGGCCAGTACGGCTACAGCTATAACGCCGTCAGCCAGTTGAGTGGCATCACCGCCCCTGGCGGCGTCACTCTCGCTTACGCCCACGATGGTACGCTCCTGACTGGCGTCACCTGGAGCGGCCCGGTGGCGGGTAGCGTTAACTACGGGCATGACAACGATTTCCGGGTCAACCAGATCACCGTTAACGGAGCCGATCCGGTCGTCTACCAATACGACGCCGACAGTCTGCTGACGGCGGCGGGCAGCCTGACGCTCGCCCGTGATGGTCAAAACGGCTTGCTCACCGGCACGGCTCTGGCCGGTGCGACCGAGACTTACAGTTACAACAGCTTCGGCGAGGTCAGCGGCTATACCGGCAAGCACGGCGCTGCCAGCCTGCTCGATATCGTCTACACCCGCGACAAGCTGGGGCGGATCACCCAGAAAGCCGAAACCATCCAGGGCGTCGCCACGACCTACGACTACGCCTACGACGCCATCGGCCAGTTGGTCGAGGTGAAGCAAAACGGCAGCGTCGCCGCGACCTACGGCTACGACGCCAACGGCAACCGGCTGAGCAAGACCGGCCCCGGAATCAACGAAACCGGCAGTTACGATGCACAGGACCGGATGACCGGCTATGCCGGTGCGACCTATGGCTACACCGCCAACGGCGAACTGCAAAGCAGGGTGCAGGGTAGCCAGACCACGAGCTACAGCTATGACGCTTTGGGCAATCTGCGTCAGGTCACGTTACCGGGCGGCACCCAAGTCGAATATCTGATCGACGGCCAGAATCGGCGTATCGGCAAGAAAGTCAACAATGTGCTGGTGCAAGGCTTCCTGTATCAAGGCCAGTTGCAACCCGCCGCCGAACTGGACGGCAGCGGCAATGTGGTCAGCCGCTTCGTCTACGCCATCGGGGTCAATGCGCCGGATTATTTGGTCAAGGGCGGCCAGACCTACCGACTCCTCAAGGATCACCTCGGCAGCCCGCGTCTGGTGGTCAACACCGCCACCGGCGCGATTGCACAGCGGATGGATTATGACGAATACGGCAAGGTTGCCAACGACACCAATCCGGGCTTCCAGCCGTTCGGGTTCGCGGGCGGGATTTATGACCGGGATACCGGGTTGGTGCGGTTTGGCTCGCGGGATTATGACGCGGGGAGTGGCCGGTGGACCGCGCAGGATGCGATTGGGTTTGACGGTGAGGATTCAAACCTGTATGCCTATGTTGGCAATGATCCTGTCAATCTGGTCGATCCGGCGGGATTATGTTACTCGTATGCTGATCTTGCAATTGATGTGGGTTCCCTTGCCATAGGGGGGATATCGCTAAAAGTAGGATATTTCCTTGTTGTTAAGGGATTGGAACGAATCGCTGCCAGGAGGTTGGCGGCGCAGGTTCTATCTAGGGGGGTTACAAAGAGTGTACCTAATCCCGGGGGCCGATTAGGAAAGCCTAGTACCAGACAACATATAGACGATGTTGCTACCGAAATGGAAAATAGAGGCTATACGATTACCGGCGGAGGTAATCGGCTTCCAGAAGAGTATTTGCCAGGACCTGGTGGTGGTAGAAAAGGCTCTTCATTTCCAGATATCACAGCCACCAAAAATGGCCGTACAGTTCGGGTCAATACAGTTGATACGCGAGCAGATGGAATAACCCCAACTACTCGTGAAGCAGCAAATGCGGCTAGAATTAGATCGCAAACCCCAGGTGACCATTTGTTGTTGATACCAAAACCATAAAGGTCACCCATGGCAAAGAATCAGATTTCATTTTTTGCGACACAAAATGATTTGCTGTTAGCGTTGAATGATGCTCAGTCTAAGGTTCCTTACTTTTTTTCCTTTCAGGAAAAAGGTGAGGAGCTTAGCGTTTACGAATCACCTGAAGAGATAGAAGATTTAGGGTTTATGTCTGTGGGCGATCAAAACCAATCAAAAATGTATTTGTTGATAGCGCCAGGTGAGGAGCCAAAAACAAGATCTGTAGAGCAGAGAAATGGGGATGCTAAAAGCTTTTATGATCAAATGTCTCACCCTAGAAGTGTGTCTTTTAGAGCGGGAGGGCTGCTTAATGATTCGTCATGTATTATTGCTGGCCAAGTAGGAACGGTATCGAATGATGAATGGTCAATAGCCCTGTATAAGTGTATTGCCTCATCAATTAAAAAAAGGTTTTCAAAAATAAAGTCTTTTTATGTTGGTGACGAAGCAGCTAAAAAGCTAGATGAAGGTTATAGGCTAACTGCCAATATTAAATCACCGACTGACTATGATCTAACGCGCTAAATTATCAAGCCCGCATTCGCGGGCGTTGCTACTTCCGGCCGGGCTACCTCGCTGCCTCGATCAACTCGATGTCCTTCTTGAGCAGCTCATTGACGAGCTGACCGACCTCTACAACGCCAAGGCACGCGCTGCCTTCGTCAAGCAGGCCGGCATCGAGCTGGGCGAGGCCGAAGACGTGCTCAAGCATGACCTCGGCCGCGTGCTGTTGAAGCGGCAAAGGGGGCAGGCATCGTCGCCAAGGACGGGACCGTGATTACCGGCCTTACGAGGCACGGTGTTGATCGAGTCATTGGCGACGGTGCGAAACGGGCAGGCACCAAACCCGATGCGATTCTTGACGCGGTAAGGAACCCGACCAAGATCACTGAAGGAGTTGACAGCCTTGGCCGTCCGTTCTAGGTCTACACGGGCGAGAACGCGCGAGTCGTGATCAATCCAGAGACTGGAAAAATCATCTCGACGAATCCTCTCTCGGGTGAAGGGGTTCACCTGCCATGAAGACAACAGTTCGTTACGTCAGCCTAACGCGGAGTGAGGTTGACTACCTCAAGACGGCGGGTCTGCTTCCGCCGACCCTGCTTGAATGCCTTAAAAGGGTCCGATGGCAATTGGGTGCCGCAGGGACACTTGAGGTCTCCGCTGCAACGGCCGAGGAGTTCCGCGAAGCCTTTACCGAGCAGTTGGCCAAGGTTGGATTTGACGAGTCGTATGAACCCACCGCAGGAGGCAATCTTCTTGAGGATTTGATTGATCGCTTCCACGATGGCCCGTAGCAGCGGTGGAGTAAAGCTAGAAGACTATGTATACCGCTCGCAATGTCGACGAGTGGATTACCGGGCGACTGTGAAGACACGATACCGCCACGGCGAAAGCGTACCGGACAACCACATTCTGTAAACATTTCTTTTCCTATTGCCCCGCCTTGAATCTGGCGAGCGCAACGGGTTCTCGCCGCCGGACTCGGTCCCGGATGGACGAACGCGGCCGACGGGTTTTCGTTTCCTTGTTCATGGCGTTTTCCCCCATCCGTTTGCCTGACCCTTTCCCTTACTGGAATGAACGGACGATGAGCCGAGACAACCGGTTTTGCAAGGGGCGGCCCGCTCCATTCGCCCCGCCTGTGGCGGGACTCCCGTGTGGCCCCCTGCAAAGCCGGTTTTGATCCCGGCTAACCCATCGCCGCATTCCCGAAAGGGAATCGTTCAACGCAAAACAAAGGAGTCAACGACATGAACAAGGAAACCGGCAAACGCCCCGAGCTGATCGCCTACACCGTGACCGAGTCCGGCGGCGAGAATCGCTATCACCGGATCGGCGCAGCTTGGGCCAACAGCAAGGGGGGCTGCAAGATCGTACTGCACGCCCTGCCCCTGGACGGCGAAATCCTTCTCCTGCCGCCCAAAGACCCGGCCTGATCCGTCAGCGGCTACCGGATTCCTCCGGTAGCGGCTTTTCGGCGGCGCTTTGATCGGCGGAAGCGAGCGGCGCGGCTTGCGACAGGGGGGCACCGGGACCGGAGGCTTGCGGAACGGCCGGCGACGAACCAGCCAGCCCCATCAATACCCGGTCCCGTTCGGCGGTCACGGCCAATTCGAGCGCTTCGTACAGCAGCGCCCGAAACTGTGGATGGTTCCCGGCCAGATCGAGAGCGACGGCGCCGGCGAGGATTTTGCGTCGAGTTTCGTCCTTGCGAGCTTGTTCTTTAAGGCGGGATTCTTCGAGACGGATTTTCTGGGCCAACTCTTCTTGTTGCTGGCGAAGTTTCTTGAGGCGGTCGGATTCCGGAGCGGCGGGCGACGACATGGCGGCGGGTCCTCGTGGCGAACGGTATTCTGTCAATCATAGCCAGCCCGACGAACGCACGCCAAGCGGTGTCCAAAATAAAGGGCAGCGACGCGCATCCGGACAAAGTGGGGCGACGGTCCGCAGGCGTCAAATCGCGGCGAAGGGGAGCCACGCGTCGTGGTCAGCGGGCGAAATCAGGCCCCCCAGAAGTCCGAGGGTCAGTAGAGGAAGTGCGCACTTATACATCGCTGGCGCAATGTGTGCGCACGGTTGGAACTCCATCCCTTCCCGCACGGTCCATCGGATAGCCGGGCGGGCGGGCTTGAAGGCCCGTCACCCGTCGTCATGCTATCCTTGGATTGACCGACTCAACGACCTTGCGATTCCCGCAAGGGGACTTTCCCACCTTGGCGATCTACCGCTTCAGCGCCGAAATCATCGGGCGCGGCAAAGGTTACAGCGCGACCGCCGCCGCCGCGTACCGGGCGGGCGAGCGGATCGAGGACGAACGCACCGGCGCGGTTCACGACTACCGACGGCGCGAGGGCGTCCTGCACGCCGAAATTCTCGCGCCCGAAGGCGCTCCGGCCTGGGCGCGTGACCGCGCCAAACTGTGGAACGCGGTCGAACAGGCCGAGCGCCGCCGCGACGCCCAGCTTTCCCGGCAACTGATCCTGGCCTTGCCCCACGAACTGACCGACGCGCAGCGCCAGGAGCTGGTGCGCGACTTCGTGCAACGCGAATTCGTCAATCGGGGCATGGTGGCGGACTTTGCCATCCACGCGCCCGACCGGGAAGGCGACGCCCGCAACCACCACGCCCACGTCATGCTGACCCTGCGACGGATCGACGGCGAGCGCTTCGGCAACAAGGAACGGGGTTGGAACGATGACGGCGTATTACGGGGCTGGCGCTATCAATGGGCGCAATTCCAGAACCGGGCGCTCGAACGGGCGGGCCATCAAACCCGCGTCGATCATCGCAGCTACGCCGACCAGGGCATCGACCGCGAACCGACCCGGCACTTGGGCAAATGGGCGCACCGGATGGAACAGGCGGGCAAGACATCGCGGATCGGCGAGCAAAACCGGCAAATCCAGGCCCGCAACGCCGAGCGGGCCAAGCGCGAACACCAGTTCAAGGTCATCAGTCTCCAAGCCGAGCGCGAAAAGCGCCGTTTGCTCGATGCACAGCGCCGCGCACTGCAAGACGACTTCACGCACGCCGGCGCAAAACCGCTCCCTTCGGTGCGGGATGCGTTCGGCGACGCTGCCCGCGCCCCCGAGCCTGAAGCCGAGCGCCCGCACGAACACGAAGCGGAGCCGGTCCCGATCCGGGACGCCTTCGCCGAAGCCTCTCAGGCCCCACCCCCCAAAGCCGAACCGGTCCGGGCGGGCGAAGCCTCCGAGGATGCCTACCGCGATCCGGATACCGAAGACCGCGAACCGGACGAGCCGGAAATCTGGGACCGCGACGCCTACGAGCGCGAACAGGCGGACAAGCTGATCGAGGCCGCCATCGCCGAGGCCGAGGACGCGGAGCGGCGGGCCAGGGAAGAGGCCCGCCGCGAGCGGTTCGAGGACTGGGCCGCGCAGCAACGGCAAAAGCTGTTCAGCCGCCAGCTCGAAGCCCGCGACGCCCTGCACCTCGCGCACGAGCATATCCGCGAAGTCTGGGACAACCGGATCGGGAATCCCTACGACCGGTGGCGCGAGCGGATGAACGCCCAAATCCGCGCCATTGAGAAACAGCAGGCGCAGACCGGGACCCAGGGTTGGCTGTACCGCCTCAGCGGCCGGGCCGAGGCCGGCCGGGAAGCGCTGAATGCGCTCCGGGAGCGCCGGTACGACCTCGCCCGTGAACAGGAGGCGTCGCGGGAGTCGATGGAAACGCCGCTGCGGGCGGAAGTCGCGGCGCTGAACGAGCGGCAGGAAGCCGAATTGCGCGAGCTGAACCAGCAGCTTGCCCGGACGTGGGAACAGTCCTGGAATCGGGCGGAGCACCGCGCCAACGATAACCGGCTTGGCCGTGAGGATGACGAGCGCGCCCGGAACACGCTGCACGAACGGGATGGACCCGGCGGCGGGCGGGTGCGCATACGGGGGTATGAATAGGGGCCAGTCGGATTTTCCGCTCCCTTGTTTTTCCCTATCGTCTGCCCCTCAGCCTACCGCCGCTTGCGGGCGCTTGCGTTGCACGAAGCGCCAGCCGCCCCACCCGGCCCCGCCGAGGAGCACGAGCAGAACCACCCATGTCACCCAGGGCCGGGCGAAGAGCGGACGCGGCGGCGGGTTGTCGCGTAAATCGTCGGCATCCTTGACCCGCCTTTCGCGCTCCAGCCGTTCCTGTTCTCGCTTGCGTTCAAGCGCGGCCTGTCGTTCGGCCTCCTCTTGTGCCCTGAATTCGGCCAGATAGCCATCGGCGACCGAACAGGGCAGGACGAGGTAGTTTTCCGGCAGGCGGCCGTAGGCTTGTTTGAGCCGCGCCATGTAGGCGGCCTGCACTTCGCGGCATTCCTTCATCCGCCGCATCTCCCGACCGGTGCCCAGACAAGTGCGCAGATGCGCGGGCAGGTTATCGGGATCGTAATTGAGGCACGCCGCCCATTGCGGTTGCCCGGTTCCCGGCAGCGGCGCGGAACGGACAGGAGGCGGAACGGTGGAAGGCGTCGCAGCGGCGGGCGCATCTGGTGTCGGATTTGACGGCGCGGGCGCAGCCGCAGGCGGCAGCAGGGAAGAAGAAAGCGGCGCGTTCTGGCCCGGCGCGGCGGGTATCGAAGGCGCGGGAGCCGGAGGAACCACAGCGCCCTGTTGCGCCAGAACATCGGCCGCGAGCTGGCAATCCGGCCGGACATAGCCCGGCGGCAGGCCGTTATCGGCCGCAGCCGACCGCAGGCCGATTTCATAGGCCCCGAACACATCGCCGCAGCCCTGAAACCGTTGCAGTCCCCGGCCCGGCCGTGCGCCGTAATAGCCGGGCAGGACGGTTTTAAGGCACTGGCTTAGGTGTTCGGCCGGGGGCAGCGCCCCGTAATCAAGGCAGCCCGACCAGTACGCCGCCTTGCCGGTCATGTCCTGGACCACGCGGGCCAGCAGCGTGCAGGAGGGATCGAGCGGTTCGGTGTCGGCTTGCGGCTCACGGGACCGCATCCGCCCGCCACGCCCCCGGAGCGCACGGTGATAGCGGGCGATCACGCTCCGGCACGAGGCGGTATCGAGGTTGCCGTGCGCCATCGTGCGCCCGTCCGGACGTTGCAGGGAGGACAGGCAGGCATAAACCTGATCGTAGTTTTCCGGGTCCGCCGTGGCGCAAGGCCCCTCTTGCGCCCGCGCCGTCGATGACAGCCCCAGAGCCAGCAGACACAGCAGCGCCGCCCGTTTCATCGCTTCAGGTTCTCGGATACACAGAGATGAAATAGGGGCAGTACGGAAACTGCCGCGAGGCCGTATGGACGCGGGTTGCGATGCCGTGGAAGGTCAGGTAACGGCAGGTCCACACCCGCTGATCGGTCATCTCTTCCACCCGCTTCTCGCCCTCGTGCCGCAGCGTGCCCGGTACGCCCCGGCGTTTGAGTTCCGAGGATTCCCAGAGCAGCACGCCGTCCGGCGTGTGGCGAGGGAACAGCGTCAGCCCGCCCAGCAGCAGCGCGGCGAGGCCGACTAATCCTCTTTCCCGGACCAGTCGGGGCGCGTGCCCGCGCCGCCCGGTCGCCTGTTCGGTGCGCCCGGTCTGCGGGTTATGGCGATGCAGGGCATAGCGCCAGCCCACTCCCGCGAGGATCAGGACGGCCGTGCCCAGCAGCCACCACGGCGCGAGGGCGATGGAAAACCACCACAGCAGGCCGGGAGCCGGCGGCACCAGCCCGAGATGGACGAGCAAAACCCACAGGCAACCCAATGCCGGCGGCAGAGCGAAGAGCGCGGCGAAGCCGTAAAACTTGAGCCGTTGCCAGGTTTCCAGCACGGGATCATTCTCCTTTTTTGCCGAACAGCCCGCCCAGCCCGCCGCGCAATTTGGGCGATGGCGGTTGCGGCCGGGCGCGCAGCTCTTCGAGGTGCGGCGGTTCCGGCGGCGGCAGGGTTTCGGCCCAATCGCGCTTGCCCGCGAAAAACGGGTCCTCGTAATAGGCCACGCGCCGCAGCGCCCACGGGTCTTGCCCGGCGATCAAGACGATTTGCGTGCCCCGGTGGCGGGCGAACCAATGCGCCGCTTCATCCGGGCGCAGCAGGTCGGCGGTGTCGATTTTGGTCGAAACCCCCTGCCCTTCCGTGCCGGCCCGCTCGTTCTGGCTTTCGGTGACGGCCAGCATGGCGGTCTTGCCGAGGCGCTTGGAGACGTGCTCCAGGGTGGTCAGATCGGTGTTGCCGAAAAACTGGTGCAGGCCCGCATTGCCGAGGAAGGTTTCCCAGCTTTGCGGATAGTGGCGTTTGAGCTGGGAGAGGTCTTGCAGGATCGGCCAGAGCTTGACGCCGTAGCCCGCCATCAGGCCGGCCGCCGTTTCGATGACCTCCATCTTGCCCAGGGCCGCGAACTCGTCCATGAGAAACAGCACTGGCCATGCGGGCCGCGTCGCTTCCCGCTCCATCATGGCGAGCGAAAGGCTCACCACCAGCCGCAGCCACCGCGCATGGGTGTGCAGGCGCGAGGCCGGCAGGCACAGATAGACGGTCATGGCTTGGCGTTTCAGATCGCGCAGGTCGAAGGCGCTGTTTTCCAGCACCCGCTTCATGGCCGGGCTGTCGAGGAATTTGGTGTTGCGCCGCGCCGTGGACAGGATGTTGCCGCGTTCGGCATCGGCCAGATCGAGGAGGGCTTCCGCCGCCATCGCCACCACCCCGCCGAAGGCGTCGTTGCGGCGCAACGGACCGTCCAGCAGCGCCTTGAAGCCGCTCGCCTTGTCTTTCCCGTCCGGGGCCGGCGTCTCCGCGCCGCGCATCAACAGCTCGCGCACGCGGGTCAAGGTGCGGTTTTCCGGGCTTTCCGTGCTGACGACATGCAGGATGAGGGCTTCCAGCACCGAGCGGGCGGACTCGTCCCAATGGGAATCGCGCTCCCCGCCCGGCGTGACCAGGGCATCGGCGATGAGGGCCGCATCGTCGATGGCCAGCTCCCGACCTTCCGGCGTGTCCGGGTCGAACACCGACAAGGGATTGTACGTCGCGCCCGCATGGTTGGGGACCAGCCTGAACGGATCGAGGACGTAAACGGTTTGCCCCATCCCCTCGCAGTACACCGACCCCTGCCCCCGCCGGGCGGCGGTGAGCGTGGCGTTCTCGCCCTTGGGGTCGATGACCACCGCCGAGCCCGGATACAGGCACAGGTTGGGCACGATGACCGACACCCCCTTCCCCGCCCGGCTGCCGGCCACGGTGACGCAATGGCCGGGATCGTCGAGGCCGAGCAGCGCGCCATCCGCGCCGCGCCCGAGCAAGATCATGCCCTCGCGATAGCCGAATTGCCCCTGGTCGATGTGCGAGGCCCGCGCCCAGCCCCGCAGCGCGGTGATGTCCCCCGCCAGCTCCCCGACCCCGCGCGGGTAGGTGTCCACGAATTCGGGCATATTTCCTTGACTCTATTAGATGTAAAGCCTAAAACACAAAGTGTCTATTATCTGTCTTGTCTAAAAGTATACTTGTATACAATATGAAAACTATCGCCTTGATCGCTCAAAAAGGGGGAACCGGCAAAACCACCCTTGCCCTGTCCCTGGCGGTTGCCGCCGAGCACAGCGGGGCATCGCCCGTCATTATCGATCTTGACCCACAGGCCACGGCCTGTAACTGGAGCGACCGACGCGAGGCACAAACTCCAATTGTAGTGGACGCCCAGCCCGCCCGCTTGCCGAGCGCTTTGCAGAAAGCGCAAGAGGGTGGTGTTGATCTTGCGTTGATTGATACTCCTGCCCGGTCCGAGCAATCGGCACTGGCCGCCGCAAAAGCCGCCGATCTTGTTCTTATCCCCTGCCGCCCGCAGATATACGACCTTGAGACGATTCCCAACACCAAGGAAATCCTGTCTCTGGCCGGAGGGAAACCCGCGCTCGTGATCCTGAATGCCGCGCCGCCGCGTGGCAACCGCCACGAGCAGGCCATCCGCGCCGTGGAGGAAATGGGGCTTTCGGTATGCCCGGCTTTCTTCGGGCAGCGTTCCGCGTTCGGTGATTCCGCCGCCCTTGGCCTCACGGCGCTTGAGTACGAACCGGGCGGAAAGGCCGCCGAGGAAATTCGCCTTGTCTATAAGGCTATAAGTATACTTTTAGACAAGCCAAGAAGCAGGGTTAAAGACAATGGCAAAAAAGGCTGATTTGGCAGCTATCGTCAGGAGCGCCGGAGGCGGAACCCGCTACCGGGAAAGATCGGAACCAGTTGAGGCCCGGACCAAGGAGGAGGGAACGAAGATTTACCGGCAACCCGGACGCCAGAGCACCAGGCCGATTACCGCTCATTTCCCGAGGGAGGTTCGGGACCAGTTGAAGATTCTTGCCATAGAGCAGAATAAGACTTTGCAGGACCTGATCGCCGAGAGTTTCAACGACCTTTTTGCCAAATATGGCAAGCCTGAGATCGCGCCAAAGGGAAAAGGCTAACTGTCTTATTGTAGAAAAGTATACTTTTAAGCTTTTCTATTTTCAGGGGTACGGCCAGACATGGACGAGCTGGAAAGTTTCAAAACCGCCATCAATCTTAGCGAATATGCCGCAGGGCAAGGCTATGTCCTTGACCGCAAGGCGAGCAGCCGCAATTGCGCGACGATGCGCCATCCGGATGGTAATAAGATCATCATCAGCCGCGACATGGATGGGCACTGGATATACTTTTCCGTGCGTGATGACGCCGACCACGGAACCATCATCGATTTCGTTCAGAAGCGCCGCCGCTTGTCTTTGGGAGAAGTTCGCCTTGCCCTCAGAGCGTGGACAGGTTCAGGCCCCGGCGAGAGGCCGAGGCCCACGGTGCAGACCTACGCGCCCGAAATCGAACGAACCACCAAGGATCGCGCCCGCGTGCAGGCTAAATTCGCCCGTATGCAGGCTGTTAAACAGCATGCTTATCTTGAGGCCGAGCGCCACATTCCCGCCGCCGTGCTGGGGGAGCCGCGCTTTGCCGGAAAGATTTACACGGACAGGCACGGCAACGCGATCTTCCCGCACCACGACCAGGAGGGATTATGCGGTTTCGAGATCAAGAACCACCGCTTCACCGGCTTTGCCAGAGGCGGAGAGAAAGGGTTGTGGTTTTCCGCCGCTCATAAGGGCGACGCTGCCCTTGTCATAGCCGAAAGCGCCATCGACGCTATCAGCTATCACGTTCTGCACCCGAGCGATTGCGCCCGATATGCCAGCATTGGCGGAAAAATGAACCCGGCCCAGCCGGTCCTGATCGATTTAGCCGTCAAGCGCCTGCCCGAAGGCTCGCAGATTATCACCGCCACGGACGCCGACCCGGACGGGCGGGCACTGGCAGCGCAGATCGGCGAGATCGTGAAGGAGGCAGGGCAGGGGAGCTTGGAGTTCATCCATCACCCCCCGGACATTGAGGGGCAGGACTGGAACGAGGTTTTAAAAGCGCAGGCCCGCGTTTCATGCGCGTCCGCGCCCAGGCCCTAGAGTTTCAGGGCCGCCCGTGCTTGCGGTATTTCTGGGCGCAGAAGGCGACGAAAGCGGAGCCGGGATGACGCGGGCTTTCCTTGCCAGTGATCCATTCGCGCCATTGCCGTTCGAGTTCGTAAATATCCCAGCCCGGCGCGGCTTCGCGGGCGCGCTCATAGTCGGTGGTGGATAGCCGAATAGGATCGAACAGGGGACCCACGCTTTCCAGGCGATAGGGCAAGGCTTTTCTTTTCCTGCCGCCCGTACCCAGCAGCGGGGTTTTCCCCTGCATTGCTTGTTCAAGGGCTTCCCGTTCATCGACTTTGCGGACCGTGAACTTTACCCGTTCCACGGACCGGCCTTTTTTCACCGCTTGCACATTGACGGTGAACCCGGCCCCGAGCGGGTTCCCGTTAATTTGAGCGATGGCGGGCTGGATAACGCGCTGATCGAGATGAACCCACCGGGTCAGCTTGCCTTCCGGGACCTTGAGCCACTGGCGCAAGGTTTCAACAGAGACATCGAGAACAGGATCGATCTTGTTCACAATCGATTCCAGAATCTCGTAAAGCGACACGGCGTATTTGCCCGAGAGCCCGATCAGGAAATGCACCCGCAGCCGGGCAAAGCGTCCCGGCTCCTTAAGGATGGGTATCAGCATCGCCGGAAACTCGAAGCGCAGAAAGCCCGTTTCTCTGGCCTTCTTGCCGACAGCGGCGGCGGAAAGCAGGCTTGCTATTCCCTGATAACGCTCATCTTCCTCTTCGCATTCAAAAATGACCTTGGTATCCACCAGCCGCTTGGCGCTTTCCCATATCCAGCTTGTGTTGTGGTCCCCGCCGAGCATACGAAATACCTGATTGATCTTGGCGGCGGAAAGTTCGTGAATGCGCTTTTCTCCAAGTTCATCCCAGACGGCGTGAAGCAGGAAGGTCCATAGCTTCCGGTCCCGTTCGGTATACGGCCCCTCCACCTTGACGATGATGACGGGCAGGGGCACCGGCACGGTTGCCGGGATGTCCGCCAGAGGTTGCCACGGGTTGCCGGTAGGAACAGGGGGTTTACTCATGATCCAAGGACTATCAAGGAAAAGACACGCGATCAAGAAATTATATGTGTCTTTTAGTCTTTGGGCCTGTGCGCTGAATTTGTGTCCTTTGGCTGAATTTGTGTCCGTTCCGGCTGAATTTGTGTCCGTTCCGGCTGAATTTGTGTCCGTTCCGGCTGAATTTGTGTCCTTTTAAAGCTCAAGACATTGTTTTATATATAGAATTCTTGGGGGAACACTAAGAACACTAAGAACATTTAAGAACACTGTGGGACAACAGCCTGTGGATAACTCGATCCAGCAAAGCCAAAAGTGCAAACGGGCGGCAGGAAAAGAAGATTCCTCCGCCTGATCTACCTTGCTAGGCTCTGATCGTACAGAACATGCTTTTAAAGTTTTCGAGGGAACACCGGTTGAGATATAGGAAGAGGGGAGAGCACCCGCAAACACGATCATGACCACGATCTACCTTGAGCGGCGGGAGCCGGTCTACAACCGGCAACGCTTCTATTCCATCACTGTGGCCCAAACCCTGTTCGGTTCATGGACGCTCATTCGGGAATGGGGCCGGATCGGGCATCCCGGCACGGTCCGGGAAACCTGGTTCGAAACCGAAGCCGCCGCCATCGAGGCAGGCGCGAAAATCCGCAGGCAGAAGGAAAGACACGGTTATCGTGCGGTTAATAGAGTCGAGGCGGCAAGCTAACAGCTTGAAATAACTAATTGATCGGTTTCGATGATTATTCTCTTGATCCCAAAATGGGATCATGGCTATACTGGATTGATGAGGATTATCGCCCGCAAAACGCTCAAGGAATTCTGGGACAGCCATCCAGACGCCGAGCAGCCGTTAAAGGCATGGTTCAAGTTCGCGCAAAAGGCGGACTGGAAAGCTCCGGTGGAGGTGAAGTCAGACTATGGAAGCGCCAGCATCCTTGCGGATAACCGGGTGTGCTTCAACATCGCCGGGAACAAATATCGGCTGGTGGTGAAGATCAACTATCCCTATCGCATCATGTACATCCGCTTTGTGGGCACCCATGCGGAGTACGACGAAATCGATGTAACCCAGGTATGAGAGAGGTTGGACATGGACATCAAACCGATTAGAACCGAAGAGGACTACCGAGCCGCGCTTGAGGAAATCGAACGGCTGATGGACGCGGAGCCGGAGGCACCGGATGGAGACCGGCTGGACGTGCTGGCTACTCTTGTCGAGGCGTGGGAAGAAAAACATTTTCCCATCGAGGAGCCAGACCCTATCGAAGCCATCCAGCATCGCATGGAGGCCCTTGGCATGAGCCGCAAGGACCTTGAGCCGATGATTGGGGGACGGAACCGGGTTTCTGAAGTACTATCCCGAAAGCGCCCGTTGACCATTCACATGATCCGCCGCCTGAGCGAGAGAATGCACATTCCCGCCGGCGTTCTCATTCGGGCTTACGAAACTGGCGATAAAAGACCGTAAGAGAGGCAGACGAAGCTCCCGCTTCCCCTGTTTTCCCACCGCCAAAGCTTCTCAAACCATGCCGGACTGACGGCGATAACTATCTCTTCCCTATTGCCCTTCTCAGGGTTGCCACATCTACCCCGAACAGTTCGGCGACCCCGGCACGGGTTTCCTCCCCGGCTTCGATGAGTGCACAGGCGCGGGCAAGCTGATGCGGGGACGGCCTACGGCTTTGCCCCGGCGCTTGGCGGCCTGCATCCCGGCCCGCGTGCGTTCCCCGATCAAGGAGCGGCAGGCCGTGGAGTTGCAGCAGCTGGAGCAACAGTTGGCCGAACAGTGGGAACAGTCCTGGAGCCGGGAGCCCTAGACACTTGAAACCGTAAATAGGGCGTCCTCCTCCACCTCATCGGCCCACACCGTGAACCGTTCCAGCCGGCTAGGGCCGAAAGAGGTCAGCAACGCCACATCGGCAGCATCGTGGCCGTGAGCCATTAGAACTCGGCCGATGCGAGGTATATTGTTGCGCGGGTCGAAGGTGTACCAGCAACCGCCTAAGTAAGCCTCAAACCAGGCGCTGAAATCCATCGGACCTGTTACAGGCACCCCAATATCGCCGAGATATCCGGTGCAATACCGAGCCGGGATATTTAGGCAGCGGCACAACGCGATGGCCAAATGGGTGAAGTCGCGACAGACGCCGACTCGCTCCTGGTAGGTTTCGTAGGCGGTGCGCGTCTTGCTCGCCTGCATGTAATCGAACGTAATGTGACGATGCACGAAATCGCAAATCGCCTGTACCTGCGCCCAGCCTTTCGGCACGGTGCTAAACAGTTGCCAGGCCAGATCCACCATTCGATCGACTTCGCAATAGCGGCTTGGCATCAAAAACGTGAGCGTCTCGTTCGGCAAGCCATGGATTTCGTGCTGTTCGGCAGCGAGATTTTGGCGATCCGGCTGGCCATCGTCCTCAACCACTGCATCGTTCCAAAACCGGATCGGTCCGGCAGGTGCCACCAAACGCCCGCAACGATTCCCAAAAACGTCGGTGTATTCGCCGACCGACACCGGCGGCTCGACTAGCAAGTAGTCGCCTCGCCGGATCGAAGTCCTGCACGCGGGATGAAGGTAGAGCATCGTAATGATTGGCGTCGGCGCCGGATGTTCAAAAATAATGTCATATCCAACTCGGATCAACATAAGATTTGGAATTCCTCAGTGTAGAGATTAGCGACCCAAGCGGTGAGTCATTGCCTGCGTGGTGTAAGCCCGTCGCTGGGCAGATGGTCACCGTCCGTTTGAGTTTCTTTCTGGAGACCGTTTTTTAGGTTTTTTAGGAGGGTTTGGGCAGGGCTTTCAAGGTGCTCTCTCTGCTTTCCGTTGGGCCAGCAGCCGAGCGACTGAAACATGGGGTTTGCGCGGATCATGATGGCGTTGCGGAGTTGGCTTCTTCGGCCCCCGAGG
>WBZL01001208.1_pt1 | contig 27638 bp, 27 predicted proteins | sample 5204291 | NCBI WGS metagenome assembly WBZL01 (sample SAMN12344345, study PRJNA552823) | activated sludge metagenome | biome: Activated sludge suspended growth; feature: Nitrification reactor; material: Wastewater; isolation source: activated sludge from nitrification reactor of wastewater...
AGCTCACCGTTTTTGGAGTCAATCATCTGGATTTCGCCCGTCGAGAAAGCAATTGCCAGCATTTCACCATCAGAAGAAAAACTGAGCGCTGAAATCTGTGCCGACGAATTTAGAGCAAAGCCCGGCAAAGTTTGAGTAGAACCCAGATCTAATAATCCAATGTGTGAAAAACCGTTTTGCCGTTCTTCAGCAAAAGCCAGGATAGCCATATCAGGAGAAAATGCCAGAACAGGATAAAGAGTTGGGTTCTGATATTGATATAGGGTACTCAAGGAACTTGTTTCCAAAATCAACAATTCTCTTCCGTTCCATTTGCGGATGATGAAAGCCAGTTGCCGTCCATTGGGAGAAACCAGCATCTTTGCCGGGTATTCACTGGTTGTGTAGTTGGCGTTAGTTCCTGTCGAAATGTCAAAAACATCAATGTTGAAGAGGTTGCGTGTACTGTTCCAGGCGTTGATCAGGAAATTTTCCCTCAATTGCAAAGGCCAACCTTGTCCGAGGGGAAGATTTGCGATCGAAACACCATCCTTCATGAGCGATGCTTCATCGGCGCCCGCTCCAGTAATCTCGTAAATGTACCCTGCTTGGTCTGTAACGAATTCATACTCATATCCGGTTGTTGTAACGCAGTCATAGGAGCCATTAAGAAAATATTCGCACGCCTCATAATGCCAATCTGGAAGCCAATGGTTATTGATGGCCAAAAGATGATCATTCCCCACAAATCTAAACTCGGTCTGGAAACCCAGTTCAATATTGCGATGCCCAGTTTCCGCAATTTGGAGAAGTTTTGGCGTTCCATCGTTCTCCAAGTTGAAACCACCATAACCGATCAATTCCATTTGGTTCACCCGCTCTCCATTTTCAATATTCCACGAAGAAATCATTCGATCCGCATCCCAAATGCCAAGCAATTGGCCATCAGGTGAAAACGCGATTTGAGGGGCATATTCATCCTGAGCAAATCCATCAATCAGCCGGATTATCTTCCGATCTGAAATATCCCAGATTTCCACCTGATACGCACGAGCAACGGCCATCAAACTGCCATCCGCCGAGAAAAGGTGTCCGGTATTCCAGGTTTCATCCAGAAAAATGTTTGTTTTCCGTGCCCAGGTTGTAGTATCCCAAGACCACACGGACCGGTCAAAATCTATCGCGAGCCATTTGCCGTCAGGCGAAAAGGTCGGATTGGTCCCGCGTTCTGAAAAAATAACCCGGCCCGTTTCGACATGGTACACCTCGAAATGATCCTCAATCCCGCCAGGCTGCTGTACCTGGTAGGAAACTACGGCAATTGTCCCATCTGGTGAGATTGCGCCTGCAGGGCGAAACCACCAATCATCAGGAGTACCTTCCGTAAAACTGTATAGACTCCGAAGCTGGTTCCCATCTGGGGAATAGACACGGACATCCTGGCTGGTCAGGACAAGAATCTTTGTGCCATCCCGGTTTGTAGCAACTGCCCCGGATGATTGCAGGATGATTTCCATCTCGCTCAAAATCTCCTGTGAAATCGCATCGTAAATCACAATCCCCGCGGAGGTTGCTGCGATGAGCTTTGAGCCATCCCCGGATAGGATGACCTCCCGTACCACAGGCGCGCCCCAACGAGCTAGTTCCTGAATCTTGCCAATATTTTCTTTGGAGATAACAATTATTGGGATTGGAACCGGTGCGCCGTCGTCAACTGGCAGGATCCATGTCGGCGTCGGAGTGGGTTCAAGGGTTTTGGAAGGCAAGATTGTTGCAGTAGGTGCAGGAGTTTCTAACTGAGTCAGGACACCGGTCTGGAAAGGGGAAATCTCCTGCATAGGGGATGAAAACTCAACGGTTGGTGTCCCTGTGGAAAATGCCAACCCGGTTGAAGGGATAGGCGTGCAGGCTGTGAGAAACATCAGCCCGCAGGATAGGAAAGCGAAAAAGCGAGATTTCATCAAAGTTGGAATTCCTTTTCAGGTCTAGGTGAATTATGCCCCCAAACAATCACACCCTATGGGTTCTTCAAACATTCATCGTGGTTATCAATATTCCGGAACACACAAATCGTTTCACCTGATTTTTCCTCTTCTTCAAAGTGAAAAGTAAACCGGTATTGCCGGTCAATGCGGCCTTCCCAGATGCCCTCATGTCCCTGCATTTTCTTTACTCCCAATGAAGGATGGGCAGGGTCTGCTTGAAAAAGGGTGAACGCCTTGGCTACCTTCGTACGAATCGGATGAGGGAGCGCTTGATAGGCGCGTTTGAACCTGTCAGTACGCCGGTAGATCATTCGTCCTCTCCCTCTAGGTCTGACAACAAATCCTCAAGGTTGTCAAAATCCTTGTATCGTCCAGTCTGCAAATCGCTTTCCGCTTCCTGCTCACCCTGCTGCCAGCGTTTTGTCCAAAAATAAGCCTGGGAACGGTCCACGAGGGCTTGCGGAATCAGATGAATGACGCCATCCTCCTCCACAACCACTTCCAGAGTATCCCCATCCTGGAGTTTAGCTTGCCGACGAATGGAAGCGGGGAGGGTGATCTGCCCGTTGCTGCGGATTTGTAAAAAAGTAGACATCATGACATCTCCTTGAGAAATTCGTAAATCTGAGTACTCAGATTTTACAATTTTAGCAATAAGATTGTCAAGGAATATGGGAAACCTACTTCTTGTATTCATGAAAATGCCTCCCATTACCACCATTCATGCCAGGAAGGCCCATCGGAATGCCTAAAAACGTAATCCTTTTCACGTCTACCCAGGAACGGTTCCCGCGGGAAAGCAAACGCCCGTTGATCAAGACCTCGGGGGCGCTGGAACATCCCTGACTCATTTCCAAGACAATTTGGGCAGGTTTCCCGCTAATCAAGAGGGGGTGTTTCCCGCCTTCCCACTCCTGATCGGTATGCACCCAGGCGTGGATCACCGGAAATTGTTCCTTCCCCAAGGGCATTGTTTCGATGCAGTCAATTTCAAAAAAACCTTGTAACCAGACGATATTATTCGACATGGAATCTCCAAAAAAAAGTTAGTTTGGCAGATCCGCCTTAAGCCCCCTATTTGCGGGCAGAAGGCCGATGAGCCTGTAAAACAGCCTGGATCGGTTGCATCCCAGTGGACAGGCGCAAGGCTTCGACCGGGGAAAAGGCCACGTTCCGTTCCTTTTCCCTTCGTAAGAGCGTTTCATATGCTTGAAGAAACCGGGCACGGTCGGCGATCAGGTTGTCACTCTGGCAGAGGAGCACCCAGCCCAATTGCTCCACCACGCGGTGGATGAGCGGATTAGAAAAACTGGGTTGCCCATAAGACCCCACCCGGCGGATTTGCTGGACCACTTCGCCCCAGGCTTCCACCGGATCGGGGTACTCTCCCGCCAACGCCAGGTTGCGAAGTTCGGCAATGCGGGGGAAATGGATGTTCAGGCTGAGGTGGGCTGCGACCGCCTGTTTGAGCGCCTCATCGGGGATATCGGCTAAAGCTCCGGCATATACCGCGAGGGTGCTTTCGGCAAGCGGATGTTCATAAGCGGCCGATAAGGTGAGTAAAGCCAGATGAATGGTTTCAAGCTGGGCCATCAGATTTCTCCTGGGGAAAAACGTTTTGGAGCGCTTGTAAGGTCGCCAGCGCTGGATCAGGAATGTAGCGGGTTTGTTTGGGGGATCGGACAAGCCCAGCCTTTGGGCGAGAAGTTTTTTCTCTGGAAGTTGGTTCAGGGTGGGGGCTGGCCCGCTTCCGCATCACGGCAATGGTGTAAGCCAGCAAATGGTCAGCGCGCCCGGCACTTTCTTTGAGCGCTTCTACCAACCAATCCCAAACATTTTCCTGGCGTGCTTGCGCCGCAGGGGTACATTCTTCAACCAACCACAAGAGGCGACGTTGCTCGATTTCGGTAGGGGGCGTGCCCGAGGCAAGGGTAAACGTCAACAGAATGACTTCGGGCAATTGAGCGGGTACAGAAGCCCGCGCGGTGCCGGTATTGCTCGCGGAAGACTCAGAATCTTCATACCCAGGAGCAGGATCCTGGTGGGCAGATACAATTTCTACATGGTTTTGGAGAGAGGCAGAATCTCCCGAATTGGGAACGGGATCCCGAATGATAGGCACGCAAAACGTGAAATGGCGGATCGGCGTTTTGCCAGTGTGTTGAGAAAACGCCCGATCAATTCCCGAAAGAATCTGATTCAGGGAAAACCCTTCCGCAACAAGCGCCGCGACTGCTTGTTCATCGCGCAGGCTGGGTTTGTAAAACTGTGCGCCTTTGCAAGAAGCAAAATGACCAAAAATCATTTCTTGGGGGGAAAGGGGGGGTCCCTCCTCCTCCTCTTCCTCTCCTCTATTTGTGTCGCTTGAACGCGCATGGTGTGTCGGTTGAACGCGCACGGTGGGCGTGACCGTGGCGGTTAAACCCTCACGGGGCTTGGGGGTCTCTGCCTGACCGGGGGTTTTCACCGTGGCGGTTAAACCCACACGGTCCGCTTCGACATCTTTAACCAGGAAACGGTGATTGAGGTCCCCGGCCAAGAGATACACTTTGGAACCCCCGAACCGGCCATGCGAATCCCGGAAAGCGATCTCTTCAGGAATTTCACGGACCGTGATGAATTCTTTTCCGGCTAAACGTTGGGCAGAGCTCGCAATCGTCGTCCGATAAAGCCCTAATTCATCTGCCAAAGCCAGGTCGCTGATGCGGGCATATAGCCGATTTTCATCCTCAGGGGCAGCAACCCCCAACGCGGTGAGATACGTCAAATCCTCTCCCCGCAGAGGGCGGGCGTGCATGGCAATGGCCAACAAAACCAGAAAATCATTCGCCCCGCCTCGGCCAGCAAAATGCTCCCGTAACCATCCTGAAGTGAGCGCTTCGGAAAGAATTCGCACCGAAATGTTGAGTTCCTCACTCCAGCGCGGCGAACCGCTTTCCTGGACGAGCGCTTGCTGATATTCAAATTGGACCACGCGTTGTTTACTCATCCGCCCCTCGCTTTAGATTGTCAAATTTAGCCAGGTGCGCCTGAAAAGCCAGTTCCACCTGGCCGACTGGCCCATTGCGATGTTTGGCGACGATCACCTCGGCTACGCCTTGACGCTGTTCGTCGCCACCATACATCTCCGGGCGATACAGAAACAGCACGATGTCGCTGTCCTGTTCGAGCGCCCCTGACTCCCGCAAGTCGGCCAGGGTGGGTCGTTTGTCCGCACGCTGTTCGACGGCGCGGGAAAGCTGGGCGGCGGCGAGAATGGGAACGTTTAACTCCCGGGCCAGGATTTTGAGATTCCGCGAAATAAGAGACACCTCTTGGGTACGGTTTTCCGTGCGGGTGCCTCCACTCATCAATTGCAGATAATCGACCATGATTAAGTCCAGCCCGTATTCCATGTGCAATTTCCGGCAACGGGTCCGTAACTGGCTGGGGGTGAGGGACGGGGTGTCATCCAGGAAGAGTTGCCAGTTTGCCACGCGTTCCACCGTCTGAGCCAACGGAACCCATTCCTGGCTTAGGAGTTTTCCGGTACGCAGGCGTTGGGAATCAATGCCAGTTTCCTGCGAGAAGAGACGTTGGACCAGCTGTTCATTAGACATCTCCAGCGAAAACACGGCAAGATGTTTTTTCAAGCATCCCGTGGCATGGCGCGCCAGGGACAGCAAAAAGCCGGTTTTGCCCATCCCAGGTCGCCCGGCGACGATGACCAAATCTGCGGGGTGTAAGCCGCCCAACAGCCGATCTAAAGCGTAAAAACCAGTGGGCAAGCCCGCCTCGTTCCCCTGGCTGGCCGCGGCCACTTGTTCATAGACCTGCCCGGCTATTTGGGAGACAGGTTGTAGCGTACGTGTTAAGCGGCGTTCGCTCACGGCGAAGACCGCTTTCTCCGCTTCGTCCAAAACTATCTCGATTTCCAACCCTTCCTGGTAAGCGGTTTTGGCGACTTGATTCGCCGCTTCGAGCAACCGGCGGCGGAGGGCGCTTTCTTCGACCAGCCGGGCATAGCCCTCCGCGTGAAGCGAAGTCGGCACCGCATTGATCAGGGCGGTCAAATAGGCAGGGCCTCCCACTTCGGCCAGATGTCCGGCTTTTTCCAATTCATCGGTGACCGTGAGGAAATCAAGCGGCGCGCGCCGTTCATTTAATTTATGGAAAGTTTCCCAAATCCAACGATGGCGGTGCAGATAAAAATCCCCAGCTTGTAGGAACTCGTTGACCTCCAAAAAGACTTCGGGGTTGATCAGCACGGACCCTATCAAGGCTTCTTCCGCCTCGCGACTCTGGGGCACAAGGGGGATTTCTGTCATCCTCTTGCCCTCCCAAGCGTGGATAATCCAATTGGATAATAAGGCCGCGGGTGCGCTTTTTTGAGGCAGGATACCACGGCTCGTGTTGAACCTGTAACGCCCCTTAGCGGGCGTTGTAGGGTTGGCACGTCAGCGTCCACGTCGGCGGCAAAGTCGGCGGCACGTCTGCAAGGCGTCAGCGTCAAGTCAGAAAGGACGCTGACGCTAAAAAATTTTCGTTTCCAAAGTTGCCCTTTTTTCGAGAAAGGTTGAAAGCGGTTCATGCGTGACTCCACTGGGACCCTAAAGACGCGCTTTGGGGCGGGGTCGGTTGCAGGATCAGACGGCCATTTTCATAGGCTTCTAAAGCATGCGCTAAGAAAAGGGTGACCACTTCTCCCACGGGGACGTTCTTCTGTTGGCGAACTTCGTCTACTTGCTGGCGAATCGCATCCGGCAGCCGGTACGACACGCGCGGCAGCCGCCAGGGTTTGTGTGGGTCTGGTTTGGCTTTCGTCTTCCGTGGGGTCGGAGGGGGAGGGGCAGGTTTCTGTTGGTTTTCATACCACCCCCGCTTGCCTTTAGGAAACAGCGTGAGCTTGAGATTCAACACGGGTTCAATCCGCAATTCCCCGCGCTGGTAACAGGCCAACCCAAATTCCAAAAAGGCCCGGGCGACGTCATCGAGGTTGACCCCCAATTCCCCGGAAAGCGCTTTGATCCGGCCATGAAGTTGGGGAGGAACCCCGCGATAGGTAACCGCCCGGTTGGCCTTTTCCCAGGTACGCGTGCGCGGCGTTTTTTCAGCGGTTTGCAACCAGGTCAAGTGCAAATCACTTTCGTTGACCTCTGCTTCCGGCAGATCTTCGCGGGTAAATTGGGCATTGCGGAAGGCGGATTGGCGCGCCATTATGTCACCTCCAAAATGCGCTTGACGACTTGTTGGTATTGTTCTGTCGCCCGATGCCCGGGGGCAAACTCGAAAATGGTTTTCCCCTCGGCGGCACACTCCCGCAAAATGGTGGCGCGATACACGGGGGAAAGGACCCGTTTCGGGAACATCTTTTGCATCTCTTCCAGGGTGGCCTGACTCTCCCGTGTGACGGTGTCATATAAAGTGGGCAAAATGCCCAACAGCTTTCCCCGCCAAGCATGTTCGGTATGCAAGGTGCGAAGAGTATCCATGATCATCCCCACGCCTTCGAGCGAGAGAAAATCCGTGGCACTGGGGATGAGGACGAAGTCGGCCGCCCACAAAGCCCGCTCTTGTAACCCCCCCACCGACGGGGCAGTATCGAAAATGACATAACTCAATCCCGTGCGCAGGATCGGCTGTAATTGACGCTGGACGAAATTGACAGGTTTGTTTTGGGCGGAGAGCAGGATTTGGGCAGCCGCCGTATCTTTGTTCCCCGATAACAGCCACATCCCGGCGCGCCCGGTTGGACGCAGGATATCCTTTAACGGGTCGCCATTAATCAACCAGTTGAAGACGCCGCGTTCCTGCCGCATCCCCAAGCCAGTGGCACACTGTCCTTGAGGATCGAAATCGATCAGCAAAGTATCTTTCCCCGCCCGTGCCAAACCGTGGGCGAGCGTGACGGCGGTGGTGGTTTTCCCGACCCCACCTTTTTGATTGGCAATGGCAATGAGTTGGGTTGCCATGTTTATACCTCCTGAAATAACGGGATTTGACGGACGTCATCAGGGACAAAGCCCCGATAATCTGTCAGGTTCTTCTGTTTTGCGTAGGCTGTGATCATTTCATCGGCGTATAGTCGGGTATTTTCAGTGGCCTGTTTCTCCCCCACACCATGGTTCATTCCTCCGCAAACACAAAAGCACCTTGGCGTGGTGGCCTCGTAACATCGGGCGTCACACCGCCCTTCGCACTTTTCCAATGAATACACCGCGATTAATGTGGTCATAGGTTTGACTCTTTCTTCGAGAGGCTTGCTTCCTTCGCCTTCTGCCGGTCGGTAAGGGGCGTGGCAGACTCTGGCCTGGCACATACGCCTGGCCCTCTGCCGCGCCCATCCCTAAACGAGCGCCTCTACCGCCCGCTCCAGGTCTTGCTGGCCAGGGACGATGTAAACCCGGGTGGTATTCAAGTTGCTGTGTCCGAGTAAGGCCGCAACTTTTTCCAGGCTGACGCCCGCATTGACCAGATTCTTGGCGAAGGTATGGCGGAGGGCATGACAGGAAAGCGCAATCCCGGCGCGCTGCCCGACCTGGGTGATCATCTTTTGAATGGAGCGCGAACCCAACGGTTCGCCCAGGTGGGTAATGAAAAGGTGTTCTTCTTGCATATCTAGGTTGGTTAACCAGACGGCGCGTTCAGGCAACCATTCGCCGAGCACCCGTCGCGCTTCCAGATTTAAAGGGACGAAGCGTTGCTTGCTCCCTTTTCCTTCTCGCACCAGGAGTTGCCCTTTGCGGGTGGTGATGAGTAAATCGGATACGACCAGATTGCACACTTCCCCAATCCGTAACCCGGTGTTGAGCATCAACAAAGCGACCGTTTGGTCGCGTACTGAACGAAAACGAGCATGCTCGGTGCGCGCCGCGTTGCGAAGCAATTCCAACTCACGCAGTAAAGCCGCTTGCTCTTTTTTATCCAGCCAGCGCGGGGCACGCGGTTGAACACTCACCGTTTGCACCCGGTCTGTGGGGTTGTAGTCCAGAAAACCCGCGTCCTGTGCCCAACGGCTGTAGGCACTGAGGGCAGAAAGCCGCCGATTGATGGTGCTGGCTTTCCGGCGTTCGACGGAGAGCATGTGCTGGCGGTATTCCCGAACATCGGTTGGAGTAAGTTGCGCCGGGGACAGGGGTTCCGCATTGGCTTGCTCGAACCAGCGTTTGAAATGGCTTAAGTCGGACTGGTAGTTCCGCACGGTCGCCGGGCTGTGATCCTGGTCTTTGAGCCAGGTGGTAAAGAGGGTGGTTAAGTTCCCTTCTTCCTCCGAAGAAACGGATATTTTTGTCATTCTTCCTCCAATAAATTCTGTAAGACTGGGCCTAACCAATCCGCAGGCTTTGGGCTGTTGGTTTTTTCGGCGATCTCCACCAGAGCTTGCGCGAGGATTTCCGCTTTGGCAATCTCCGCGCGGGCAGGTAAAAATTCTCCATTTTCAACCAGCGGATGGCTCCTTCCGGTCCGCACATCGAGCAGACGGACTTGCGCGCCATCGTTCAGCAACCGGTAGCCATCGCCTAAGTCCACAAAGCCAGGCAAGGCAGCTTGTTTGGCGGCCTGTACAGAAACAGACCCAGCTTTGAAACTGCCCGCAATCACCCACATTATGGCCAGAATCCCCCCAGCTCCCAGCAGGACTTTGGCGAAAACGACCAGGCCTTGTATGAGTGTTTTGTATGCCTGTTCTTGTGAAACATTGACCGTTTGTTGGTGGCGCAGTCCTTCGGCCATTTCCGTCGCTTTGAAGGGCAGGGCGGTGGCGGTAGCTGCCGCAATCATCGTCGCCTCCGCATAATCTTGCGGGGTTCTGGTCACCCCAAACGTGAAGAGGCTGGTCGCCAGGATACAGAGGACCGTCAAAACCAGGATGAGGGTGATAAAAGGGGAAGCGGTGCGTTTTTCGTCCATTAGATGTAGAGGTACTTCTCGATGCGCGCTAAATTTTCGCCATCATTCCCATCGAGCAGCACGGCAATCCGGCGTAAGGGCGCGCCCAGCGCATGTAACCGTTTCACTAGTTGGACTTCGGCAGGGCTACCTGAGGTAGGCCGTTCACCGGTTACATGAGGGAACCGTGTCCGTAAGGTATTGACCAGCATGCGCGCGTCATCGTTGGCGAAGGGGAGAAAGGTGCTGACTTTACGCACCCCATATCCCTGTTGGAGTAAATACAAAGCCAATCTGCTAGCCAGTTCCGTCTCTTTGCCAAATTTCTGGCCGAACTCGGCTTCGGAGGGCCTGTGTCTCCCCGGTTCCAGGGTGTGCCGGTGCTCAGGGACCCTGTGCCTGATTTTCTCAGGCGCACCCACAGGCACAGGGTTGGGCACAGGTTGGGCGCGGTTAATCCAGGTCGGATTCAAGGTCGGCGTCCCGGCATACACTTTTGGTTGCGGCACAATAAAGCGGCCCACGGGGGCATTGTCTTTGCGGCGTGGATTGCCATAGTACAGGGTGACAATCCGGGGTTTGTCCTTCTCCTCTTCGGAAACAAAAGGCATTTCGAGATAGGCGAAGTTTTCCCGTGCATTGCCTCGACCCTGTGCGCCCATTTGTTCGACTTCAGTCGAGTGTGGCGTCAGAATCGTCCAGATGTCCACTTTGCGCCCTTGTTGCGCCAGATTGAACAGCCGTTTCCCTGCATCAGGGATTTCCATCGTCAGCGCGCTCATTTCATCCACCACTAACACCAAAGGCCGAAAGCGCACGGCCCCGCGCGGCTGAGAAGCCAGTTGGTGATAGCGCGTTTCCATCTCTCCTTGCGTGTAGTCAATAGCGTGGTCAATGGCGGTCCAATTCAGGCCTGGCCCGACCACGACCGCGCGGCTCGGCCAGTTGCCGGGTTCGTAATGCGGGTCAAGGATGAGCAAGTTAGCTTCCTGGCGATGGACAAGCAAGGCTTTGATCACACTGCTCTTGCCGGATTTGGTGGGGCCATAAATGACAATCTGGTAGCCCAGTAGGGGAGGCAGTTTCTCCAGCCCACGATAAACCGGTTTGTGTGAAGCCCTTGCGGCAGCTCGAAAAGTCGTTGAGGCAGTGGCGGAGGTGTGAGGAGAAGGGAGGGCTTGGATAGGTAGCTGAGAGGTTCCCGGTTTTCCCACGAGGGCGGTTTCATCTTCCAAAAATTGAAAAACCTGGGCCAAGACCTGGCGATCTCCACGCGCGGCGCGTAGTGACCAGTCCAGAGCTTGCGCTGTTCGTGGTAAAGCCGGGGTTTTTCGAAGGATCATCTGCGCGCCAATAAGCAAGCCGCCTATAAACAACCCGGGGACCCCTCCGGCTGCGTAGGCCGTGGGCAATCCGAAGAACAAGAGGACTGTATCGAGGCCGTCAAAATTCGCCAGCCGGTGCATCCAGCGCGGGGATGAAGCGGATTCGGGAGGATTTGGGGTGGAAGGTGGCGTTTGCATCATGGGGTTTGTGAACGAGGATGGCGCATCATCCGGGGTTGGCGGGTCATCGAAGCCCGGAACAGGCGAAAAGTAGCCAGTAGAAAGGAAAGGAACAGGGTCTCAATCACCAGCGTGGCCAAGAGCAGAACAGGGGCGGTAAACAAAATTTCCACGAAAGGGATCCCTGCCTGAAATTCAACCGGAATGCCTGCGGTGAAATAGGCCACCACCGTCCGGGCGAATTCATAAGCCCCTGGCGCATCTGTAATCGCATCGAAGACTAGAGCGGCTTTGATCGAGAGGTCCACCGCCAGATTGCCTTGCAAGGCCAAACCCACGGTGAAAAACTCCAGGAGGTTGGGCATGATCGACAGGATGGCAATCAGAAAGGTTGTCAGAAATCCCCCCGCATGATCTGAGACAAAGGGGATGGGTTGATTGAACGCATTCTGCCCCACGTAATTGGCAAAGGCAAGCGAAGGCCGCACATCGAAGAACCAGGTCAACACCCCTGTCACGGTCGTCAGGGCTAGAAAAGCCAGCAAATACAAAGCGGTCGCTCCCGGTCGGACGCTTTTAAGCCATTGTTCCGCCAGGGCATCAATCATCTGGACATCAGAAAAACGCCAAAGATAGTAAGTCAGGGTGGGTTGGGGTTTGCGGTTCATGCGGGTTGCCTCCGTTTGGTTTTTGAGCGTTTCAAGTTGAAGGGTGGGTAGATTCGTCCGGTGAAACCGGGTTATTCGGAATTTCCAGTTCGCCATTGCGTAAGGCTTTGATCAATTTGTCCAAGTCCTGGCGGCGAATGCGGGTGGCGTGTTCCCCGCGTCCAAGCTGGAAGACGCGTAAGCGTCCGGCCTGAATCCAGTCGTATATTTGTTTTTTTCTGACCCCAAAAATCAACGCCGCTTCGGCGATGGTGAAAAAATTGACCAGGGACATGCCCTCGGATTTGGCTTTTGAACGCATGGTGTACCTCGCGCGAGAAACAAAAAACGCCCGTCGACACAATCTGCCGACGGGCGTTAACGAAAAAACCTGGAAAATATACTTTCCAGGTTTCTTTCTGTAATTCTGTTCCCTTTTCCTACTTGAGGATCCCCGATGCAGGTCGAACCCGCGATCAAAAAGGATATTTACTTGAAGCGGTCCCGACGGGCGGCCAGCTCTGATCTCCCACTCAGATCTCATCATCCTTCCTCCGAGCCTTAAGCCCGAGGAAGCACGCGAGATCATCCTCTATCGGCTCGAACAAAGACAAAAGAAAGCAGCATCAGATTAAGCACCCATGCGCGTAAGCGACGATGGGTTTTTTGCGTTTTCCGTACCCCCAAGAAAAAATCTCGGAGGTCTGTATGTTACGCAAAAAAACACGTCCCCTGTCGCCTTTAGCGCGCTACCTTATCGAGTACGTGGAAGAAAATGAGACCAGCTTGACCGCGCTCTCACGCCAAGCTGGTCTCTCGCCCGGTGCGCTCCGGTACATCATACATCACGCCGAACGCGTCCCCACCATCGAAACCTGTCTCAAACTATCCCATGTGACCGGCAAAGCCCCGACAGAACTGATGCAGTTAGGGGGGATGACGCCCGAAACCACCACCGAACTCGAAAACATCCATCCCTGGCGGATGGAACTGTTGCGTTTGTATGATGACTTACCCCTGGTGCTGCAACAGGCTCTGGTTGAGATGGCGCGCGCCTTGCATACCCTTCGGGACGGAGAGGGGAATCATGGAAGCTAAACAAGGGTGGGAAACCCTCTGCCAAAACCTTCGCCAAGAATATGGCGGATATGACAGAATTAGTGCGTATATCCACGAAACCCATTGGCTATCTTTCGACCCACCGCGCATGATGATTGGGGTGGAAACTGAGCAAGCAAAAGCCTGGTTAGAAGCACGTGCTACGCAACTATTACAACGACAATTAGCGGGGATCATGAATCAAGAGATTCAACTGCAATTCGTGACCTTGGAAACGGAAGAAGAGATAGGCGAAGAAGAAGAGATAAGGGGCATGGGTGATGGGGAAGAGATGCCCAGCTACCTCGTCCCGGAATACAGTGACCTGTATGACGCCATTGTCGAGCCGCGAAAAATTGTCGCGATACCTGGATACTTTTTCCGCTGGTTACCTTATTTGAAGGACTCAGAGGCGTGGTTGTTCGTCGGAATGTGGCAATTAGCCTATCTGGCGCATGGAAAAGAGGGGCGTCTGAAGCCCTTTCTCGCCTCCCACCAAGAAATTGCCCGGTGGTCGGGAATTTCAGCCCGCACTGTCCAACGCCACCTACAAGCCTTGGAAGAACCGGGAAATATGTTGGCCTGGTTCCTCACACGTAAGGATAACCCGCTTGGCCTGGCAAACGAATATCGCCTGCGCCTCTCCATGCCCTTGACGCCTGGCGACGCGCAAGCCCTACGCACCTGGCTATTGGCTCAAGGGATCCAAGACCATCCCCTCGAAACCTTGGAAGCCGCCTTGAAATGCCAGCCCAAGGAAATCTTGCCTTACCCAGCGCGTTTCTTAGGCGAAGCCCTGTCCTATCCGCCGCGCCCCCAAACAGTAGCCCAGGTGATCAAGGAAAGTTGTGGCGTCCTATCTGCTCAGGAAAGGGGACCGCTTGAGAAGTTGGCAACCCAACTCGCCGCCCGGTTGATCCCTCCGCAAGATCAAATCATCCTCACTCATTATTTCCTCCGACATTGGGTGCCCTTGCTCAAGGCTGGCCCAGCCTGGTTAGTGACGTTGTTGCGAGATCAAAGTTACTTCAATTCGCAAACGGGCGAATTGCGCGACAAAATCTTGATCGAAGATGGTTTCCAACAACTGGCGAATGCCCTGGGTATCCCTCGCCCGAAGACTCTGGCAGACTGGCTGCCCGCCCTTGAAGAAAAGGATTATGTACAGGAGGAAGAGACGGCCTGGCACCAAAGGCAGGAAAACATCCGGGGTTATGTAAAACAATTTATTGCCAAAACCTCCCGGCATGGCACAAAAAAAACCCGTACTATGCGCCAGTGGATTTTGCAAATGGCTTTAGAAGAGCCATTGATTCCTGCCCATGAAACGATCTTGACCAGTATTTATGAACTAGCCCCCACAACCAATGCCGAGCACCAACTCTTGTCCACATGGCTGGAAAATGAATTCGCGGCGCGTTTGGCACAGGTCCCCGAAGGCGAAAAGGACATTCGCGGCGCGTTTGGCATGGGTCCCTCGGATATTCGCGGCGCGAATGGCATAGGTAGCGCGGCGCGAATGGCACAGGTCTCCCCCCCATTTGAGGCGCGATTGGCACACGTTAAAGCACTATTAATTAAGCACCCTAATTTAGCACTTAAGATTAAGCCCCTCCTCCTCACCCAGCAGTCAGGCCCGATCCCGGAAGCCGTAGAAACTGACCCCGAAAACTCGGAGGAGGAGGGGGGTGAGGACACCATAGGTGAAACTTGGGATATGCATTATGTCAAAGCTTTTACCGAAATGGGGGGGCTGTCCGCTCAAGTAAGTGCCGCCCTGCAACAAGGGATAGCCGAAAAAACGGCGTTGCGTCAGCGATTTATGGCCTGGCTCCTATATGCCTATGTCCATCTCAGACAAGGGGAAGAGGCCCATGGCATTAAAAACCCCGCGGCATACGCCCGCACCCGAATGCACCAGGCCGCCGATCCGCGTTACGTGGTCCTGGCCCAGACCTCGCCCAGCCAAATCGCCTTATGGTTACGCAATCCTTACCTCAGCCGCCCCCTCGAATTAGCGGACCTCTTGAAGCAATTGGAAGCCAAAGGCTTTTTGCCTGTGCTCGAAGGGGTGGCACAACGCCGCGCTTTGCTTATGGCAGACGCCGCCCAAGGAGCGTGACATGAAAAAATTACTAGGTCTCACCGCGGTGAGTGTCCTTATTCTCTGGGGGGCTGGCCTTGTTTTAGGACCGCTCTTGGGGTGGGTCGGGCCGACCGACAACACCGTCGCCCTCGCCGAAGCACAAGCGGACCGGGCAGAAGCTGAAGCGCTGACTGAAGTCGCGCAATGGGGCCAACAAAATGCCCAAAACACCCAAACGCTCGCCCGCACCTTGAGCGCCGTCGTGTTGGGTCTGCTCCTTTTGCTTGGCCTGGCCGGTTGGGCTTTGCTCACTCAGGGGAGAGGGATGCCCCAAAGGGCGCGTCCTCTTACGCCCCTGCCCTCCGTGAACCCGCGCAAAAGTTTGAACCCCGCGCCCTCGGTGGCCTTACCCTTCAAGCCCTCTCACGAAGCGCTTCCCTGGCAGGGGAATTCTTTACCCCGCCACATTATCCTGGAACCGCCGGTTGAAATGGCCCTCCCTCAGCACACGGAGCAAACTGATGCGCGCTAAGGTAATTATTCTCATGTGCCTCGCCTTTAGTCTGATGATCGCCGGATGCCTCCCCACCGGGGGTGGATATTCTGACTACGACCTGATCGAACAAGGCGAAAGCGCGGCGCGCCGCCTGACGAGTACCGCCGAGGCCCAGGCCATGGACCTCCAGGCAACCCAGGTGGCTTTTGCCCTCGCCCAAACCGCCCAAGCCGATCAGTTAACCCAAGTCGCCGTTGTCGCGCAGGCCACCGAACAGGTCATCGCCCATGCAACTGGCACCGCGCGGGCCGAAGAAGCCTTGACCGCCACTGCCGCCGTAGCCGCCTCCCAAACCGCCTTGGCGAGCGTCCAACAGACCGCAACGGTCACGGCAGAAATCGGCTTTGCCCAGGCGACCCAAAGCGCGCAGGCCACGCAAACAGCCCAAGAAGAGCAGGCGGCCCGGACCGCGGCGAATTGGCGTACCTTTTACGGGATTTTGATCACAGGCGTCCTGGTCGCGGTCCTGATTCTCTTGATCGCCGGGTTGAACATCTTCCGCAAACACCTACCGGATTTGATCGAAGCCTGGCAAGTGAAATACCGGACGATCCCGCGTGCGAATGGCGACCCTCTCTTTGCCTACAGTGGGACCCAACACGCCCGGATTGTCGACCCCACGCGGGCGGCGGCCCCGGTCTTGAACATCCAACCGACCGGCGCGACCCTCGAAGCGCGCGCGGAGCATCCTGAAGTCCAGGCCCAACTCATCTGGCGGCAACAAATGCTGGCAACCTTGCAAGCGATGGCCGTCCTCTCGCTCCCCTACGCGCAGAAAGGGCAACCCCAAACCGAAGAAATCCTGCGGCAACTTATGCAACACCTGGCAGGCCCTGTCCCCCAAGCGGCGACGGAAGTGCTCGAAGGCCAGTTCGTGATCTTGCCCCCGGAACACCCTGAAGTCCGTGAAATTCTCAAGGACGTGGAACCCCGCCTCTTGACCGGCGAAGGAAAATAACCCATGGACGCTTACGCAATGTCACCCACCTTTTCCCACCCCGTCACCCTCGCCCACCATCCCTATGCCCAAGAAGGCATGGAAGTGGCGCAAAAAGTCGTGCGCGCCCTCCAACAACGGAGTCTAGCCCCGGCGTTTCGCTGGTTCGTCTTGACCGAAACCCCGCAAGGCATGATCTGGCTGTTGGCGATCCTGGATAAGCACCGGATTGCGAAGATGGAACCGTACATTCACCCCCAAACCTTGCACCAAATTCGCACGATGGTGGATGGACGCCCTACGCTCCTCTCCAATACCACCGGTCTGCGCTATGCCATCCTGCTGGCCGGACAACGCGTCTTGCCCGCTTCCATCCCGTTCCCCAATGACCTCCCGCAAGAGCGTTATCCACTTGGGGAAACCTTTGACGGACCGTTGGTCGTTTCCTGGCAGAGTATACGGAATGTGTTGGTGACGGGCGTGCAAGGGGCGGGGAAAAGTGCTTTTTTGTTAGGCGCGGCAAATCTCGCCCTCCGGCAAGGGGCGGTTCTCTATCTCGCCGACCCGGAACTGCACACCTTCAACCCGGATTTGTGGAATCGCTACGCCGCGCTCCCCGTGGCCGCCGACGAAGCGGGTTTTCAAGGCCTCTTACAGCACCTAAGCCAGGAAATCGAACGGCGTAGTGCGCTCTTTCGCACCATGGCCGCGGGCGAACGTCCCCCAGAGAACCTGGTGGCCTATAACCAACTCGCGGCCAACCAAGGTCTCCCGACCCTCCCCCGTTTGTTATTGGTGGCCGACGAAGCCAACGATTTCTTCGACGACAAAAAGTTGACCCAAAAGATCACGGAGCTTGCCCGTCATGGCCGCAAATGGGGCGTGAACCTGATCATGGCCGCCCATAGTTGGCGGGCAGAAGATGTCCCGCGCGGCCTTTCGGCCCGTTTTCCGACCCGGATCAGCTTTCGCGTGGAAGACGATACCAGTGCCACGGTTGTTTTAGGCGATCCTCACTTAGGCAGACAAGCGATGCAATTGTCCCATCCCGGACAAGGCCTCATCAAATTGGAAGGCAAACCTGTTCAAACCTTTCAAGCCTACTACCTTAGTCCGGAACAGGAAGCGGCCTGGCTGAAACCCCTCACGCCAGGCGCGCCTCAAAACGTGCCCCTCTCACCCCGCGACCAAACCCTGGCGGAACTGGTCTGTGGTCCCTTCGAAGGCTGGTTCCTCGTGCGGGAGTTGGCCGAGAAAGCCCAGATGGGGCGGAACACCATCAATGACCTGGCACAAGTCTGGGAAGACTTGGGGTATCTCACCGAAGTGCAACGGAACGCCCAGGGGCACGTCCTCGGACGGCGGGCGACCGAAAAACTCTACCAAATCGCCGGAATTCCGGGATCAGGGGGATCAGAGGGATCAGCGGGATTTGGCCGGGATCGGGGCGGGATCAGGCTTTGACCCGCGGGATCAGGCTTTTCTTTCAACCCAATACGAAAACATTTCACTGTAATACAAAGGAGTTCTCTCATGGAAAAACACATCATTCTCCCCTCGGTGGTTGGCGTCGGCGAAACCGATTTAGGGATGCTCTCCCTCGGGAATTTGGGCACGCGGAAAAGCGAACAGCCCTCCTCGGTTGCCTGGAACGGCAGTACCTACCTGGTCGGGGCCAATGTCGCCCAGTATGCCCGCCCCGTCGAGCGCATGGATTTCTTGCGCCTGGTGGAAGGGCCAGAAATCCGCGCCCTCACCTATACCGCCCTCGGCAAATTGCTCGGACCGGGTGCCCATACCGTCCACCTGATGGCGGGTCTACCCGTCGAAGTGATGGGGGACCGGGACGCCGCCCAAACCACCCTCAAAGGGATGCGGAATTGGTTAGTGGGCGAACACGCGTTTGTTTTGGACGGGGCTTCCTATGTGCTCAAAATTCAGGAGAAAGCCCATCTTCAGGTCATGGCACAACCCGCCGGGTCCTTTTTTGCCTGGGGCCTGGATGACCGTGGGGTTTGGCGCAGGCCTCAAGACGATTTACAAGCCCAGGTCGCGGTGTGTGACATTGGCTTCAATACCCTGGATTTGTTCACCGTCCAGGGGGGGAATATCGTCGGGCGGTTTACAGGCGGCGAGACGGTGGGGATGCGGCGTGGCGCGGAACTCCTCGCTCAAGCGGTGCTGAATACCCATCAGGTCAAACTCTCCCTGCATGAAGCCGATCATCTTCTGCGCCAACGCCAACCCATGTTGCATATCGCAAAGGGGCGCGTGGATTTATCCCCGGTCGTGACCCAAGCCCTGGATGTGACGGCGGGAGCGATTGTGGCCTTCTTGGAAAGCCGGTGGGGGAACGGCAAACAATTTGCCTACCTGCTTTTCACCGGGGGCGGGGCGGAAATGCTCAAAGAACGCTTATTCGCCCAATATCCCCATGGCGTGATGCTTTCGCAGTCCGTGTTGGCGAATGCGTTGGGCTTAGCCCGGTATGGTCGCCGTGTTTTCAAAGACGCCTCGCATGTGATCGGGTTGGACCCTGGATTCGGGGGGATCAAGGCCGTATGTTTGTAGTGGTACCACTTGGGACCAAGTGGTACCAGATGGGACCAGTTTATTAAAGGAAGAAAGGTTATGTTCAATGAGTTTCGGACCCTCAAACTCCGGTTATATCAGGGAAAAGATGATGATTTGCTGGCCTGGTTGGAGACCCTCCCCGAGGCACGTTTCGGCGAACTCAGCTTGGTAGCCAAAGAAGCCCTCCGGCGGGGCTTGGGCTTGACGACTTCGCCTGTGGAAACCCTACCCCCACCCTCCTCCAGTGCGAACTTCTTGCCGGAAATTCGGCAGGTAGTCGAGGCGGCGGTGCAAAATGCGCTCCAAGGGATGCAATTCGCCTCAACGCCTCGTTCTCTCCAAGAAACCACGCCCGATGATTCGGCAGAAGCCCTGCTGGATTTATTAGGGGAAGCCCTCTTACTCGATGAAGAGGAGGAGGCGTAACGCCTCCCCTCTTCTCCATCCCTACTCCATTTACTCAAGGAATTCTTCTATGAAACGCCAATTTGTCACCAATCCCTCCTCGCAATATTTGGAAGCCGTTGCCGCGTTACGCCAGCTTTTGGCGGAAGGCGGCCAGGATGTGGTCCAGCGCGCCTATGCCGAAGCCCTATGGGAAGAAAAACTCGCCACTTTTCGGACGGAGGTAACCGGCCCTGGCGATGCCCATGTCTGTGTTCATCGCCTCAAAGGCGAACCCTGCCCTGGGCGCTGTGATTCCCCCCAAGTGATTCCGGGCGTTAATCACAGTTCGGAATGGGTCAAAGATGGGCAAACGGAGAAGATTGTCTTTCAACCTTATCGGCTGGATGGCGAGACGCTCCAAGCCCTCCTGGCTTTTTGCGAGACGCATGCCCTTAAGCTGGAAATCAGTGCCGAAGAAGCCTGGCACTTTCCAGGTGCTTCTTTATTCGTGCAACTCCGCGCGGCCAACCCGAAACCCGTAAGCCCTAGCAAAATGCAGATTTCTGAACTTTTCAAGAGGTTGACCCATGGATTCTCTCTTAGCTGAATTTGAATGTTACCTGGCTGACACCGATCACGCAGAACTGACCGTCGGCGGATACGTGGGGGATGTCCGCCGCTTTCTGCACTGGTTTGAAGAAGCCTACCCCGAGGCTTTTACGCTCCCCCTGCTGACCAGTGCGGTCGTCCGCAATTACCGGCAAACGTTGTTGGATCAGGCGATGCGTCCGGCGACGATCAACCGGCAGTTGGCTTCCCTGGCCGCCTTTGCCCATTGGGCACAACGGTTGGGTTATTTGCAGGTACAACGGAATCCCGTTCTGGAAGTGAAAGCGATCCCGCAAATGCCATTGGCTCCCCGCTGGTTGGATAAGAAGGAACAAACGAAGTTGCTCCATGCTGTGACCGATGAAGTCGAACGGGCGATGCGGCGGTATCCCCGTTTGCAAGTGCTGGTCCTGCGCGACGCCGCACTGGTGTTGTTGATGCTCAACACGGGGTTGCGGTTGCATGAGGTCGAGGCTTTGAAACTCAACGATCTTCAGATGACGGAGCGTGGGGGCAAGGTGATTGTGCGGCAGGGGAAAGGGGGAAAATTTCGAGAAGTGCCGCTCAATGCGAATGTCCGGCGCATTTTGCACGAGTATCTGAATGTGCGGCCCAAGGTGGCAAGCACGATGTTTTTCATTGGCTTGCATGAAGAAGGGGTGCAGGCAAAAACCATCCGGCGCGCAGTGGCTCGTTTTGCGAAGTTGGCCGGCGTGGAAGAGGTCTCGCCCCATACGTTGAGGCATACGTTTGCCAAGGCGTTGATTGATTCGGGGGTGGGGTTGGAAAAGGTGGCGGCGTTGTTGGGGCACAGCAATCTGAATACGACGCGGATTTATATCACGCCGGGGGAGCGGGATTTGGAGGTGGCGGTGGAGGGGTTGGGTTGAATCTTGCCCATATATGCGAAACAAATCAGCCCATTTTTGTCAATAAAATGGGCTGATGGGAGATAAAAAGAGGGACTAATTTGATTTTTTGACTTGAAAGCTTGATTCTTCTAGTTTAATTCTCATCCCTCTTCATTAGAGGAAGAAATATTTCATATGCGCTACTACTCTGAAAAGTGCAGGTGAGATTTTGTTCGTCTTGCAATGGAATAGTGACCGTCATGTTTTCTAAGTCAACTGTTATAGGAATCACTTGGCCTTGCGTATCCAAGCAGGAAACATTGATTAGCTCCCATGATGACCCTGGTAGCGTTTCTGGATTGACGGTTACATAATAGGACATTCCGGGAAGCAGATTTACAAAAGGCTGGATTTCTCCTGGCATTAGGGTAATCGGCCCCCAACTGCTCGTAAAATCCACTGGCTGATAAAGGTTGGATTCATATATTAGAGTAATTCCCGTTTCGCTGTTTTCAAACTCGTTTGAATTATAGTTGGAAGTTGTATATGCTTGAGATAAACGCTGTACACGGGTATGCGTTTCGGCATTAAAAATCTCGACTACCTCTAATGTAAAGGGTGCTTCTAAACCACTGCCACTGATAGCTCCAGCATCAAAATAGAAGGTTACTGTGCTTTGTCCTGTCGGCAAAAAGAGTGTGTTCATTGCCCAAGGAGCCACTTGTATAGAGTTCTTGCCCAACTTTGCTCCAATGGTGTAATTCCCTGGATCAATAACTTGGACTTGTGTTTCTATAGCCAATTGGTCAAAAATCCCGTCTCCATCTATATCCACGCCGTAGTCTATAAAATCTTGATCAAAAATAACCGAGGGTGGCTCAAACTGTGCTGCACTGTACTCCTGCGTTTGATAGGTACGGGTAGTGTCGTCTACAGTGCCAACTTCATCTGAGCCCACATCAATACCCACTATTAGTGAATAAGGTCCATCAGCGTCAGCACCATAAATTGATTGACCCTCAAATTCCATTTGCAAGTTTTGCGTATCTAATTCAATTACAACGTTTTTTTCATCTACGCCGATTACTGTTTCCCCTTCTGTTAAATAGCCAACCAAGCGCACAGTATTAGAGATAGCATCACTAAAGATACCCACTGCATTGATCTCAATCGGTACTATTACCTCTATATGATCAGTATAACCATCTCCATCGTCGTCAAACGACTGTTCTAAATGAGTAGTGCTGAGCCTTATAGCTGATGTTTCGAAATTAGGCCAATAATAAGATTGAGTACTTGTATAAGCATTACTTTGAATAAGAGTTTCCGAAATTATTGAACTGCTTCGGATTTCTAATTCACACAAAGATACATAACTATCAATATATACTTGATATAAATTTTGGCCATCAAAACTTATACTAATTTCGTCAGTTTTATTAAGGAATGCAAAGGCGCCAAAGGTGTCAATTGCTTCTCCAAAGTTATCACATAATGTGGCGTTTATTGTATATGTACTTGGAGTAGTCACGGTAATTGTTGTGTTGAATTGCAATAAATCATCAAGTTCATTATTATTCAGATCAACAGTAGTTTCTGTAAAGTTACCGATAGAAATAGCACCGTTACTTCCTTGGTTTTCTGTATTGATAAAGTCTAACGGATCATTATTCAAATCTAAGTTGCATGTACTTAAATTAGTGGGATTAGTAGGAATCGCAACTGTAGTTTCATGTATCCCAGCAAGAGATGCTAGTAAGCCTATAGATGTTCTCGCAACAGCAGTATAATAATCTGGGGCAATAATATTGGCTTTATCTGTTGCTTTGTGGTTATACATCCAACCAGGTCGTCCAATTTCATCAATTGTTGCTTGAATATCGCGTATTTGGTAGGCAGGAAAATCTCCCATGGTTGCCTTCATCCCGGGAAAGGGAGGAGGAACCCTACGAAAAGCCCATTGGTCACTACCCATACAAGAATCCGGATCGGACTCAGGTTGTATCTCCAATAAGTAGCCCACGCCAGTAATTTTTGAGACCTCATCAATTCGCTGATAAAGCCAATCATTTACTCCATCTTTCGCGCAACGAAGATGAAGATTAGGACTTACAGCACCTCCATACCCAATCATATCAAGATTGATTACAGCACTTACACGGTCAAGTATGTCGTGTTCTTCAAGGAAATTTTTGTATTCTTGAGACCCAAGTTGTCCCGGGTATCCAAGTATTCCATCATCTGCGATAACCCCATTTTCTTCTTCTCCATCAAAAAGCACAAGACGGATTTCGCTAACAAAAGAATAGTCCTTCAATACTTGCGCAGCCATCATAACAGTCGCTACTCCGCTAGCATTGTCGTTTGCCCCAGGTGCAAGTATATTTTCTGGGATAGTAGCTTTTTCTTTACTGTCATAGACTCCAGCGATACTATCATAATGGGCAGTAAGCAATACTATTGGTCTTTCTCCAGCGCCATCAGTACAGGTGGGGGTCAAACAAACTATGAGATTTTTACGACTTTTACCATTATTATAGAATTCTTGGATTGTGACATCCAACCCTTTACTTTCAAAAAATTGTTTTAAATATTCTCGTGCAAAATTAATCCCGTTTGGGCTTCGATAATTTTCATGGTGACCTCTTGATTCAATTCTATAATCGGGCCATCCTGGAACAGGTGGCAAATTACATGAACCATCCAAACTATATAGGGTGTTCATTAATTCTTCTTTATTTACACGAGCCATAATATCTGGAAGACGATCATCACACTCTGCGCCAAAACATGGGCCTGACATTTCAAAGTTGAGATATTTAGAATAATTTTCTGCAACATTAAAATATGGTATCGTTCCATTCGCTTTCTCGGCTCCGTCGCTCAACCCACCATCATCAGTATCCCAATCGGATGGATCTGTAATAAAAAAGCCCTGAGAATTAATCCACCCATTGATTTCATCACTATCCGAAATTCCATCATGATCACTATCATAAATCGTCGGGGGAGGGGTTGGGGTTGGGAAAGGCTGCCCCCCTTCAACGGAAAGATAAGCGCTATCAAAATAATAATCAATACCATCCAATGAGTGCAGATATATCTCTGCCCGGATAGCATGATGATCGTTCCTTTGAATGGTCAAAGAAGTTTGGATTTCTGTCCAAGTTGTAGCACTCAAGCTGAAACTTGTCGTACTTTTTTCTTGTTGACCTCCTAAAGCCCAAATGACGATTTCACCTTGTCTTGGAACACCGTTGGAAGAGCGTGCCATGATACGAAAAGTATAAGTTCCACCTAGATTAGGTGTCCCAGTTATATCCTGATAGAAAGATTTGCATGTCGTGCTATTATTCTTATTCGTAGCCAAATAGTACGAACCATCAAACGCTATTGAGGCGTCCTGATAAGCATAGCGGTTGCAGGTGGTATCAAGCCATTTCCAAGGCGGAGTGGGGTTATTGCCCTGTTCAAAAGATGAGTTTTGCAATAAATTATCGGGGGGTGTGGTATCACACACATAGTCTACAACAACATCCATTCCAGCCACTGGTACGACAATATACCACCAAATATCGTTATAGCTCTCGAAAGAAGCGTCATTATAAGGGCTGTTATCAGACAACTCAATTGAACAAGCGGTCTGTTTTTCCGTATAAAAATCCCAAGGGCCATCCCCATCTGTCAAATACCTTTTGTCGTAATACCCATTTCCGCAGGCTGAACCACCTGGCGTGTTGTAGCAAACTTGTACATCGGTCCACCTGTCTCCATTCCGTTGAGCTTCTACAGAGGTTGCGAGTTCTACCCAAACATCTATAGAACCAGTTATAAGGGTAGTAGGGTCGTTTTCGGGATGGAGCCTCACTTCATAAGCATTCCTCCCAATAGCATCAAATTCACCATATGGATCAAAAGGCACGGATAATAATGAACTTCCTGCAGAATAGTTTTGTTGTGCCACAACTTCGCCTGTCGATATCAGAACAATTTCCGCCAAGCCATTTTTTACAAATGGGGTTCCATCGCATTTTCCAATATTTGCCCAGGCTAGTTCTTCATCTTCGAAAGCATAAACTTTCCACCTGATGATCGTTGAAGAGCAACTACTCCATGTATTATATGGAAAGGCCATATACTGATAATCATTGAAATCAGCCCTGGCATGATTTAAGTAAATCAAAGGAATTAAAAATACAATCGTTATAAGAAAGGCAATTGTGATTTTCTGTTTCATTGTTTTTCTCCTCAAGGAAAGCGTGTTAGAGATTCATGATTGAAGGCGATACCATACTTGTTTGACTTCCAATTCTAAATAAATTCTCATATAATCTGGTCTGTCATTTGTATGAAACAACGACGAATCTCCTCCGAAATTTCAGAGTATGAACGATGCCTACAAACAACAAACCTTTCGCTGATGCACTAACTGCGGGTATCATCCGCATCAAAGCAAACACTTCACTATCTGTTCGTCAAATAGAAGATCGATTAGGACTTGCTACAGGTAAGACTGGGAGGACGGCCATAGAATATTGGCGAAAAGGATACCCCCCTCATCGCCAAATTCTAGAAAAACTATTAATGGAAATGATGATCTTGTCGAATGGAGATTTAGATGAGCCCTGGCTCCGAAATATATTAAAAACGGCAAATTATGCTGAACCCGATTTATTTTGTGGGAGGTTCTTTTCCCCTCAGACAATAAGCTCCCGAGAAAATTTAGATACGCTTACCCATCGATCCCGTAAATTTGTTGGCAGAAAAGAAGACCTTCAAACTATACAAGAAATTTTGCACACGCCTGGTAGCCCCTCTGTAATTACAATTGTTGGATTAGGGGGAATTGGAAAGACTGCGTTAGCGTTTGAAATTTATTCTCGAGAAAGACTGAACAAAAAGTTTGTTCAGTCAATATGGATAAATGAAACGGGGGGAGTGCTCACTTTCGATGAAGTTCTTATACAATTAGGGCGTGGGTTAGGGCATCCTAGTATTGCCAAAATGTCGCTGATTGATAGGAAATTTTTCATTCAATCACGGGCAGAAGCAACCCCTATTCTCGTTGTATTGGATAATTTGGAAACAGCAGGCCAAGATCAACAAGATATTGTCGAAAGGCTAATACCGCTCTTAGGTCAGGGCAAGATCATTGCGACTAGCCGGAAACGCTTTAGTGGTGATCTTTTTCAAATTTTGTTGCCTGGCTTAACTGAACAGGAATCGTCTGAGTATATGAAAGAGGTAGCCAGAAACCAAAACATTCTCCGTTTATTTTCAGCTACTCAAGAACAATTGAAACAAATACATGTTTCGACTGGAGGGTCACCAGAAGCAATAAAACTGATTGTGGGTCAGTTAGCCTCCTCAGATTTGGAAATAGCCCTCAAGTATTTACGCGAGGCTCGTCCCTTGGGCTTGAATCGTGATGAGGATGAGTATGTAAATTTCTATAGAAGGATTTACGAGTGGTCGTGGACATTCTTATCCGAAAGCAGTAAAAGTTTATTGATTGCTTGTGCCCATTTTGCTCCTGAAGTAGGGGGAGTATTTGATGCCCTTCAAAAAGTGAGTGCAATTCCGGCAGAGGTTCTTCCCGGTTATATTCACGAATTGTGGCAACACTCGTTGCTAGAAGTTAGTTCAGCACTTACCCCAACACGGTATGCCTTGCACACCCTGACTCGAAACTTCGTACTTTCCGATATCTTAGACATGCTAGCTCATAACCAAACCAATATAGAGCATCATATTGTTGTTAATACCTAACACGGCTGTGAAAGTATATGAAAGTAATCGACAAAACTCCTTATCAAAATCAATTCTCAAAGTCATATTCTCTTTTCTTTGACTATTATGTTGAGTTAATAAACAGACCGGAAACAGAGAATTTGATTTTTGATGCAGAGTTTCCCAATATATTTTTGGCATTTCGTTCAATTGAGTTAGAAAATGTTTCTCCAGACGCAATTAAAGCTCTTGAAAAATTCACGAAGTATTTGAATATTCGAGGTCGATATGGAATTGCCATTGATCTTCTCGAAAGTGCTAAAGAAATTTCAATGAAAAATCCAGATATGGGGCTACTCACCATCTTGTTACAACTAGTTCCTCATTATCGCAAGGTTGGGAATACTCCAAAAGCAGAAGAATATGCACAATCAGGATTAACTGAAGCCATTCGATTGAATAGTGACGAATACACGGCTCTTTTCTTAACTAACCTCGGTTTTTTATTAACTATCAAAGGTAGGCTAGATGAGGCTGATCATCTATTAAAAAGAGCCATGGGAATAGCTAAAATACTTAATAATGTCGAAATATTGCACGAAGTATCTATTAAAAACGGGTATCTTGCTGATGAGCTAGGTCATTATCAAGAAGCACTTGCGTTCTACCAAGAAGCTTTACAAATCTCAGAAAAAAAAGGAAGCGAAGAAGAAACTTGTGTTGCATTTGTCACTGATCACCCTATAATGTACCAGTGACATGCACCCACGATGTCCCACCGCTATTCACCCACGATGTTCCAGTGATCTTCAGCCAAGATGTTCC